>OLFV01000364.1_pt1 | contig 54774 bp, 52 predicted proteins | sample 1605551 | NCBI WGS metagenome assembly OLFV01 (sample SAMEA3888922, study PRJEB22519) | human gut metagenome | biome: human gut; feature: human-associated habitat; material: faeces | place: Denmark | collected 2011 | reverse complement strand
GGGGCATAAAATAAATCTGCGCAATTACTTTTTACACAAACTATTTTACACTCCCCTCAGATGATACCGCTCTTGCAAAATGGCGTAAGGCACTCTCCTTTGATTGCCAATATGTTTATCTGTGATTTAACAGGCAATCAGGTGGCTAGAGACTCTGGTAATTATGTCAACGTAGCAGACAGGGATTATGTTCGGGCTGTAATGCAGGATGGCAAGGCTTATGCCTTCAGCGATGCTGTTATATCCAAAGCTACCAACAAGGTAATGATTATTGCTGCCGTGCCTATCAAGGACGAAGCCGGCAATGTTGTCGGTGCTATGGCCTCCACCTTTAATATGGATACCCTACAAAAGCTTTTGTTGGAAGACACTAATAATCTAACCGATAGACAGGAGATTGTTTTCCTCACCGATTCCAAAGGTAATGTTATGATACATCCGGAGGAAAAATTTGTGCAGACTCTTACCAATTGGAGCAGTATGGAACCTGTAAAGGCTGCTGCCTCTGGCAAAACCGAAGTGTGTCAATATGTAAATGGTGATAATGTAGACTCCCTGGCGGCCAGCGCCCCTGTAGGAAATCTGGGCTGGGGTATCGTGGTGGAAAACTCCCGCAGTGATGTTATTAGCGTTATCTATAATGCTATAACAACAATTGCTGTCATTATGATAGTTCTGCTGGCCTTGGTAGTGGTTTTTGCCCGGATACTGGCTAATTCCTTTGCTACTCCGATGAAAGAGTTGGCAGAGAAATCTGAGCTGATGGCCAATGGAGATTTGACTGTCCGTCTCAACGTAGAATCCAATGACGAAATCGGTCATGCCGCCAATGCCTTTAACAAAATGTCCTGCCAGATGAATGAGGTTATGAGCAAGATTTCCATTGCCTCCCAGCAGGTAGCCAGCGGTTCCAAAAACATCGCTGATGCTGGCAATATGCTGGCCAAGGGTGCTTCCTCTCAGGCCTCCTCTGTAGAGGAGCTGTCTGCCTCTATTTCCGAAATTAACGAGCAGACCAAGAACAACGCTGGCAATGCCGAGGAAGCCAATAACCTGGCCAGCGATACCCATACCAAGGCCAATATAGGCAATCAGCGCATGGAGGAAATGCTGCAGGCTATGGTGGATATTAATGAATCCTCCAACAATATTGCCAAGATTATCAAAGTAATTGACGAAATTGCCTTCCAGACCAATATTCTGGCTCTTAATGCTGCTGTAGAGGCCGCTAGAGCTGGTCAGCACGGCAAGGGCTTTGCTGTAGTGGCTGAGGAGGTGCGGAATTTGGCTGCCCGCAGTGCGGAGGCTGCCAAATCTACCACAGAGATTATTCAGCATTCCATTGACAAGGTAAATGCCGGTACTGAGCTGGCCAAGGGTACAGCTCAGGCTCTCCGCAGCATTAAGGAAAGCATAGATCAGGTAACGGTGCTGGTGGCAGATATTGCCCAGGCTTCCCAGAAGCAAAGCTCTGCTCTACAAATGTTAAATCAGGGGGTATTGCAGGTATCCAATGTGGTACAGACCAATTCCTCCACAGCAGAGGAATCTGCTTCCGCCTCTGTAGAGCTTAACGCCCAGGCAGAATTGCTGCAGGAGGCTGTAAGCAAATTCAAAATCTAAAGAAAAATATTTCCAGCTGTCCATTCTGAGACATAGGAAAAATTCGAGGTAAATTTCATGAATGTACGTGATGATTTTTTGCTATACAATAACAAGGAAATAAATAAAAATGTACTGCTCTCTGCCAAAAGCAAACGGCGTATGCGCAAATCCAAAAGTGATAATACCTTGAAATCCTATGCGGCAGACTGGAATGATTTTACGGATTGGTGCGAAGCCAACAAGCTTTGCCCTCTTCCCTGCAAGCCAGAGGATATTGTCAACTACATTAATGATTTGGCAGATAACGCCAAGGCTAATACCGTTTCCCGCCGGGTAACAGCTATTTCCGAGAATCATATTGCTGGAGGCTATCAGGAAAACAATCCTGCCAAGCATGTAATGGTACACAATGCCATGCAGGCCATTCGCCGAGAAAAGGGCACCTTTCAGCATGGCAAGGCTCCTATTCTCATGGAAACCCTGCCCCTGCTGGCAGATATGCTGTCAGGCAGTGATTTAGTTACTCTGCGGGACAAGGCATTGCTTTTTCTAGGCTTTGCCGGCGCCTTCCGCCGTTCCGAGCTGGTGGCGGTGCAAATAGAGGATTTGACCTTTACCACTCAGGGAATGGTTGTCTTTATTCCTCAATCCAAAGGCGATCAGCTGGGAGCTGGCTCAGAGATTGCCATTCCCTATGCCCCCCAGAAAGAAATATGTGCTGTTCGAGCAGTAAGAAACTGGATGGAGGCAGCAGGCATTACCTCCGGCCCCCTCTTCCGAGGTTTTAAGCGAAATCTACAGCCTAGGGACACTCAATTAAACGATAAGGCAGTGGCAGAAATTGTCAAGAAATACATGGCCAGATTAGGACTGGATCCCTCTGATTTTGCTGGCCACAGCCTTCGTCGTGGCTTTGCCACTAGTGCAGCCCAGCATGATTTGAATACTTTGGAAATCATGCGGCAAACCAGACATAAATCTGAAAAGATGGTTCATCGCTATATAGAGCAGGGCAATCTTTTCAAGGAAAATGCTTTGGACAAAATGTTTAATAAAAAATAAAAAGCAGAGGTTATCCCCTATGAATTTAGTGAGATAACCTCTACTTGTATCTTTACCCTGAAAGGAACGATAGCGTGAAACACAAAATATTCTTTCTTCTTGGCACTTTATTAATACTGCTAGGGGGCTTTGGCTATGGTTATACCTATATGCTGGATCACCGCAGTGCTGACAGCCTATCTGCCTACTGTGATATTGATTTTAGAGCGGATACGGATGAGCATGGCAAAATATCCACAGCCAATCTAACCTTGCAGGATTACCGCTTTGCAGGCAACCAGCTAAAGCCTGTAATTCTACTGGTTTGCGATAATGATATGTACGACATTAAGGCTTCTGTACGACAGACACCTCCTAGCTACTCTATTGCCTTCTACAATGACAAAACCACCTTCAAGAACACCAACAAGCTCTTTGCGGAATTTCCTACGGAAACCTTTGAGGCTATCCGCCAAGCTCAGGTGGTAAGAGTCAGATTTACCTATGACAATGGAGACGCTGTAGAGCTGCCCCTGAATGAGCATGATCTGGAATATTGGAAGGATCAGCTAAAGGATAAAAAGTAAAAATTTTGAATTTCTCCATGTTAGAAAATCCAGATTTATTTTACAACGCAAAAAGCTGCAGGACCGAAATCCTGCAGCCTTTTTTCGTTTATACTGCTATGCCAATATTAGTAAGCACCGTCGCAGCCCAGAACGTTCTTAATCTTGTGCTCAACCAAAGCCTTGATGTTATCGCGAGCAGGAGCCAGATACTGACGTGGGTCAAAATGCTCAGGATGCTGCGTGAAGTGCTGACGGATACCAGCAGTGAGAGCCAGACGCAGATCGGAGTCAACATTAATCTTGCAAACTGCGCTGCGAGCTGCCTTGCGGAGCTGATCCTCTGGAATACCAATAGCATCAGCCAGGTTGCCGCCATTCTCATTGATAATCTTTACATACTCTGGAACTACAGAGGATGCACCGTGGAGAACGATTGGGAAGTTAGGCAGCTTCTTGGTAATCTCCTCCAGAATATCGAAACGGAGCTCAGGTGGTACCAGAACGCCCTCTGCATTGCGGGTGCACTGTGCAGGAGTGAACTTGAAAGCGCCGTGGCTGGTGCCGATAGCAATAGCCAAGGAATCAACGCCAGTACGCTCAACGAATTCCTCTACCTCATCAGGGCTGGTGTAAGCAGCATCATGTGCCTCTACCTGTACATCATCCTCAATGCCGGCCAGCTTGCCCAGCTCGCCCTCTACTACTACGCCACGCTCATGAGCGTACTCTACTACCTTCTTGGTAACCTCAATGTTCTCCTCGAAGGAACGAGCAGAGCCATCGATCATAACGGAAGTGAAACCACCGTCGATGCAGGACTTACAAGTTTCGAAATCTGCACCATGATCCAGATGGAGAGCTACTGGCAGGTCAGGATGAACCTCCAAAGCAGCCTTTACCAGATGTACCAGATACTGATGGTTTGCATACTTGCGAGCACCAGCGGAGCACTGGAGAATTACAGGTGCATGAAGCTCAGCAGCGGCATCAGTGATACCCTGTACAATCTCCATGTTGTTTACGTTGAATGCACCGATAGCGTAACCGCCCTCGTATGCTTTTTTGAACATTTCTTTAGTTCCTACTAATGGCATATAAAAACCCCCTATCAAAATTATGTACTCATTATAGCACAGTTTTTTTTAAAAAAACAGTGTTTAAAAAGATATTTTTTATTATCTGTATCAAATTTTGATGAAATTTTGTTAAGTTTGTAAATATTGAAATGAACAATCTTTCAATGGTAAAAATTTAAATGGACAACTGATCTTTTATGTGATAAATTTTATAAGGTTTGAATTTATTTCGTTATTAAGTTTAATTGTAAAGGAGTGTTTTCATGTTAGAGAACAATCGTGTTATTCAGGTGGATCAGAAGCCGCCATTACAAAAAACTATTCCCCTGAGCCTGCAACATCTTTTTGCTATGTTTGGCTCCACTGTACTGGTTCCTATTCTATTTAATGTAAATCCAGCTACTGTGTTGCTCTTCAATGGTATTGGCACCCTGCTGTACCTTTTCCTGTGCAAAGGGCGGATTCCTGCCTATCTAGGCTCTAGCTTTGCCTTTATCTCCCCTGTTTTCGCTGTACTTAGTCAGTACAGCTACGAGGCCGCTCTGGGAGGCTTTATTGTGGTAGGTGCAGTATTTGTAGCTGTAGGCCTAGTGGTAAAGGCTGTAGGTACCAGCTGGATAGATTTTATCTTCCCACCAGCTGCTATGGGTGCCATTGTGGCTGTTATAGGTTTGGAGCTAATGCCTGTAGCTGCCGGTATGGCAGGACTTACCTCCAAGGAGCCTGATTCTGCTACCATTATTGTAGCTGTACTCACCTTGGCTATTACCCTGCTGGCTCAGGTTGCCTGCCGAGGATTTTTGCAGATTATTCCTATCCTTATCGGTATTGTATCAGGCTATATTATTGCCTGCCTCTTTGGCATTGTAGATTTCAGCATTATTGAAAAGGCACCTTGGTTTGCACTGCCTACCTTCTATACCCCTGAATTCAATATGAATGCTATTTTGATTATTCTGCCTGCTGCCCTGGTAGTTATCGTAGAGCATGTAGGTCATCTTATTGTTACCGGTAATATTGTAGGGGCGGACTTGACCAAGGACCCTGGCTTGGATCGTTCCATCATTGGTAATGGTATTTCTACCATGATTTCCGGTTTCTTTGGTTCTACCCCGAATACCACCTATGGTGAGAATATTGGCGTTCTGGCCATTACCAAGGTTTTCAGCACCTGGGTTATTGGCGGCGCAGCTATTTTTGCCATTATCCTGTCCTGCTTCGGCAAGCTGGCGGCAGCTATTCAGAGTATTCCAGCCCCTGTTATGGGTGGTGTATCCATGCTGCTCTTTGGTGTAATTGCAGCTTCCGGTATTCGTGTACTGGTAGAAAGCAAGGTAGATTACAACAAGCCTGTTAATCTTATGCTAACGGCTGTTGTTATGGGCATTGGTGTCAGCACCGCCAGCATTACCCTGGGGACTGTTACCCTTAGCGGTATGTCTTTGGCCACTGTAGTAGCTATTGTATTAAGTATTTGCTTCAATCTTATTAGCAAACTAAGAGGCGAAGAATAATTTATGGATATAACCTATAAGGTTTCTGAGAAAGCTCTGGCCCCTGTGGAGGTCAGGGCTTTTCTTAGAAAGGAATGTGGCTTTAGCCACGGTCTTTGGCGCCGTTTGAAGTGGAATGGCCATCTTCTGATAAACAACGAGGAGATGCGGTGTACTACAGCTATGGCTCAGGCTGGGGATGAAATCCGCTGTATTATTCCCGAGGAATCATCTCTGGTGGCTACTCCTATGAAGCTGGATATTCGCTATGAGAATGAATATCTGTTGGTGCTGAACAAGCCTACTGGCATATTGGTTCACCCTACAGGAGGAGATTATAGCAACACTCTAGGCAATGGAATTTTGCATTATTATCGGGAAACTGGCCAAAATCTGGATTTTCATCCAGTCCATAGACTGGATAGAAATACTACCGGCTTGGTAATTGTAGCCAAACTGCCTCAATTGCAGAATATGCTTACTCAGCAGAATGGAGGCAAATTCTTCCATCGCAGCTATCTGGCCATCATTGATGGGACAATGCCCCAGCCTCAGGGCACCATAGATTTGCCTATTGCTAGGCATCCAGAGAGCATTATTCAGCGTATCTGTCCCACTGATAGACATGGACAAAGAGCCATTACCCATTATCGTACAATTTGCCAAAGGCAAGGCAGATCCCTGCTGGAGTTGCAACTGGAAACAGGCCGTACTCATCAAATAAGGGTGCATTTGGCCTCTCTGGGCCATCCCCTGCTGGGAGACGATCTCTACGGCGGGAATATGGAATATATCCAGCGACAGGCCCTCCATGCCTACCACCTAGAGCTGGACAATCCCCTAACCGCCCAGCACCTCTCCATCTATGCCGACCTGCCAGCGGATATGCAGGCCTTATTCTGGCGATGAATAAAGCCGGAAAAACATATTGACTTATTGTTCGAATATGATATAATGTGAGTATAAGTTGTTGCAAGTTTGTCCTCCGGTGTCCTTCGGGCCCGGGGGCTTTTTTTTGAGGAGGACCTGTTATGGCTGAAAAAATATACAAATCATACCGTCAGCAACTAAATATCTTAAGATCACGCGGTATGATTATCAAAAAAGGAACACAAGGGGCTCGAGTTATACGGATTTTAGAGCGTGAAAACTACTATAATATTATTAATGGCTATAAAGAACTTTTCCTCGCCACTTCAGCAACTTTAACTCATGATGAAGTATATAAAGCTGGAACTACATTCGATGAAGTATATGCTTTATATAGCTTTGACAGAGACTTGCGTAATGTTTATCTTAAGTATTTATTAAAAATAGAACATTTCTTCAAGACAGTTATTGCTCATGAATTTTCTGCTAAATATGGGCATGATAATTATCTTAAAATTTCCAATTTTGACAATAGTTCCAAACAAAATATTGCTTCTGCTACCAAATTGATAGGAGATATTCAGCAGGAAATAGCTCGCCAGATGAATAAACATCATCAAGTTGTTAATCATTATATGACTGAGCATGGATATATTCCGATGTGGGTTCTTGTGAATGTCTTAACATTTGGAAAAATTGAAAATTTCTATAAAAATATGAAGTCTACTGACAAAACAACTGTAGCTAGACAATTTAAATTAAATCCTAAAGAATTAACTAAATTTATGCATATGCTTGCTCTGGCAAGAAATAAATGTGCTCACGACGAACGATTCTTTGATATGAAATTCAGAAATAGTATTCACACAAAAAGCATAAAAAACTTTTCTCTTCTGGGAATTATCCGTAAACCAGACGGATCATACACATATGGTACACACGATGTATATGCTATAAGTATAATGTTTGCACTACTTTTAAGTAAAACTGAAACAAATGAATTTATATCGCAAGTAAAAATACTATTTGATAAATTAAGCAAACAACTTCACACAATTTCTGCAACAGATGTTATGGAAATTATGGGATTCCAAAAAAATTGGGAAAATATTAAGTTATTAAAATAATTATCTTAATAACTTTGGAACCTTATAAGTATCACAGGTTTTTATGCAAAAATCCGGGTTGGCCAAGGCCTTCCCGGATTTTGTCTGTTATGAAATTAACGCTTCATATTAATCAATGTTTCCAGCAATTCATCGGAAACTGTAATAATTTTGGAATTGGACTGATAACCACGCTGGGTAACAATCATATCTGTCAGCTCACTGGCCATATCTACATTGGACATTTCCAAAGAGGATGGAGTAATGGTACAGCCAAGATCACCAGCAGTCTTAATATTTGCCCCCCTAGCAAGACATTTTGTCTAATTCCGAATTTTTAGGCCCATTCTCCTGCCTTGTCCCCTGGCAGCTTTGCAATAATATTACCAAGTTTTCTTCCTAATAAAAGATAATTTAGATTGTGTTGCCGTGGATTTTTTGCTACAATTGAAGCATAGTATTTATTGAATTTGCTCAAAGAAGGGGTTCGCGTATGAATAAAGTAATTTCTATTTTATTATGTATCCTGATTCCCCTGGCCTTAACTGGATGCGGAAATCAGGAAACAGCCACAGAAAAGGATCCTCTGGTCAAAACACAGGTAGTTGCCCTAGGCAATGGCCAAGATTCTGGCTCCTATCCCGGCGTAGTGCGGGGACGCTACGAAACCAATATGTCCTTTCAGGTGGGAGGCCGTATTCTCCAGCGTTACGTTCAGGCAGGGGACAGAGTTCATGCTGGGGATGTGCTTATGTCCATTGATAATCGAGATGTACTACAGCAGGCCAATCAAGGGGAAGCTCAGGTTGCTGCAGCCAAGGCTCAGCTAGAGCTTAGCCGTACCAATTTGAACCGCTACAGCACTCTCTATGCTCAGGATGCTGTACCAGCCAGTGTATTGGATCAGTACCAGACTGCCTATGATGCTGCTCAGGCCTCCTACAATCAGGCTTTGGCGGCAGCCAATCAGGGGCAGAACGCTCTAGGCTATGCCAATCTGGTAGCCGCCTCTGACGGAGTAATTTCTGCTGTCAATGCAGAGGCTGGTCAGGTAGTAGGCGCAGGTCAGGTGGTACTTACTCTGGTTCAAGCTCAGGAACTGGAGGTAGAAATCAATGTGCCAGAAAGCCGTATTGCTGATGTTACTGTTGGCAAGCAGGTAGTGGTTTCTTTCTGGTCTATAGACAATCAGGCTGTTGCCGGTACTGTACGAGAGGTATCTCCTATGGCTGACAAGGTAGCAGGCACCTACAAGGTGCGTATTTCCCTGCCTCAGCCACCAGCCGGTTTGCATTTGGGCATGACTGCCACCATTACCATAGCCGGCTTGAACACTGTAACTAATAAGCCAGCTATACAGCAGGGTGATGATAATTTTGCCATCCTGCCAATATCTGCTATTTACCAAACTAATAATGCACCACAGGTATGGGTTGTTGATAAGGACAATTTAACCCTAAGCCTCAAAGATGTACAGGTAGAAGATTTCGCCAAGGACAAGCTAAAGGTTCATGGTCTTAGCAACGGCGATATTGTAGTCATAGCCGGTGTGCACAAGCTGCGAGAGGGCACAAAGGTTAGACTGGCGGAGGAACAGCCATGAGAAATTTCACAGAAGTATCCCTCAAAAACCGGGCTCTAGTCTGGTATTTTATTATCGTCACTGCCATTGGCGGCATATTCTTCTACTTTAAGCTAGGCCGCATGGAGGATCCTAACTTTACCATCAATCAGATGGTAGTTACTGCTGCCTGGCCTGGAGCTTCTGCTGACCAGATGGAACAGCAGGTAACAGACAAGCTGGAATCCAAATTCCGGGATATTCCCGGTGTCAAGGAAATCACCAGCAATACCAGAGCTGGTACCAGTGTGGTCTATGTCACCTTGCGGGACGATGTGGACAGATCCACTATCCGAGATACCTGGCGGGATGTCCGGGGCTTTGGCAATGACGTGCAGTCTGAGCTGCCCTCCGGTGTCTATGGCCCATATTACAATGATAGGTTTGACGATGTTTTTGGTTCCGTCTATGCCATCACTGGTGATGGCTATTCCATGGAGGAGCTAAGACAGGCTGCAGAAAAAATCCGCCGTCAGCTAGCCACCATTGACAAGGTTCAAAAGGTTAAGCTGCTGGGGGTACAGACCGAAAAGGTTTATGTAGAAATCGAAAGTGCCAAGCTGGCTGAGCTAGGCATCAGCCCTACTGTGCTGGCCAATGCTCTTAAAAGTCAAAATGAAATGACTCCTTCTGGCATGATTGAAACCAGCACTGACAATGTATATCTTCGCTACAGCGGTATCTTTGATGATGAAAATGCTGTCAAAAACACTCCTATTCAGGCTAATGGCAAAACCTTTTATCTAGGAGATATTGCCACTGTAGAGCGCCGCTATGCAGAGCCTGGAGATACAGCCATGTACTACAATGGCCAGCCAGCAGTAGGTATTGCTGTTTCTATGGAGGACGGTGGCAATATTATCACTCTCGGTAATGAGCTAAGAAGTGCCATGGATAGTATTCAGGAAGATATGACTGCTGGTTTGGAAATCCATCAGGTATCTGACCAGCCAAAGGTGGTAGAAGAATCTATTGATGATTTCGTCAGCACCCTGCGAGAGGCGGTTATTATTGTTTTGGCCGTTAGCTTCCTAAGTCTTGGCCTTCGCACTGGCATGGTGGTAGCTGGCTGTATTCCTTTGGTGCTGGCAGCTGTATTCTGCGGTATGTACATTTTCGGTATTGATTTGCACAAGGTTTCCTTGGGCGCTTTGATTATTTCCCTAGGTCTTTTGGTAGATGATGCCATTATTGCGGTGGAGCAGATGAGCGTCCAACTAGAAAGAGGACATAGCCGCTTTGATGCTGCCTGCCATGCCTTCCGAGCCACAGCTAAACCTATGCTTACAGGTACTTTGATTACCTGTGCCGGCTTTATTCCGGTTAGCTTCTCCAAGGGTATGGCGGCTGAATTCTGCAGCTCCCTTTTCCCAGTTATTGGTATGGCTCTGGTTATTTCCTGGATTGTTTCCGTTATGATTGCCCCTTTATTTGGCTACTATCTCATAAAGCCAGCCGCCAAGGCAGATGAAGGTGAAATGTATCACAGCCGTTTCTATCTGGCTTTCCGTGGCCTGCTAAACTGGTTTCTGGAGCATAGAAAAATCGTGCTGGCCACCACAGCTGGCTTGTTTGCCCTATCCATTGCCATGATGGGCATGATAAAGCAGGAATTTTTCCCGCCATCTATTAGACCAGAGATTATCATTGATATGGAATTGCCAGAAGGCTCCTCCCTTAAGGCTTCAGGCCAGGCAGCCAGCCGTTTTGCCCAATTTCTGGATGAAAACTCTGAGGAAATAGAAAACTATACCTATTATGTAGGTGAAGGTGCACCTCGCTTTGTACTAACTGTAGATCCAAAACTGCCTACAGACAATCTGTCTCAGTTTGTCATTGTGGCCAAGGATGCAGACAATCGTGATGCTCTTACAGCCAAACTTAGGGATTATTTAGCTGAAAATATCCCAGAGGTAAAAACCAATATCTCCGTAATCCAGACCGGCCCACCAGCCCCCTATCCTATTATGCTGCTGGTTTCCGGCTATGATAAGGATAAGGTAAGGGATATTGCCTCTCAGGTGGCGGATAGAGTCGCTCAGGACCCTAATAATACTGATATAAATATGGACTGGAACGAAAAGTCCAAGGTTCTCCATCTGGAATTTGACCAGGCCAAGCTAAGAGCACTGGGGCTTTCTCCTCAAACTGTGGCTCAGACAGTTTATACTGAGGTTTCTGGTGCTTCTGCCGCACAGCTTTACTCTGGGGATAGAACCATTGATATTCAGCTAAGATTGGCGGATACAGACAGACAGGATTTATCCCAGATAAAGAATCTGCCTGTTTACTTTGCTGGTGGCTATGTACCTTTGGAGCAGCTGGCCAAAATCTCCTATGAGGCTGAGGACAGCTTAATTAAGCGCAAAAATATGCAGCCTACCATTACGGTACAAGCCAATATCAAGGAGGGCACCGCCAACGATGCCACCCAGAAAGCCTATGATGCAGTAAAGGATATTCGGGATGAACTGCCCTTTGGCTATAAAATTACCGTAGGTGGTTCTTTAGAGGACAGTGAGGATTCTATGAAATACCTGCTGATACCTATTCCAGCCATGATTTTCATCATCATGACTCTCCTGATGTTCCAGCTCCGCAACGGCAAGGATATGATGCTTACCCTGCTGACAGCTCCCTTGGGACTTATCGGCGTGGTGGCAGGTATGCTGCTTCTCAATCAGGCTATGGGCTTTGTAGCCATTCTTGGTGTTATGGCTCTTAGCGGTATGATTATCCGCAACTCTGTTATTCTAATTGACCAGATACAGAAGCATATAGAAGCTGGAGAAGCTCCTAGAGATGCCATTGTAGATTCAGCTGTACTGCGTTTTCGTCCGATTATGCTGACAGCGGCCGCAGCTATTCTAGGCATGCTGCCCTTGATGACCAGCAGCTTCTGGGGACCAATGGCGGTAGCTATTGCCAGCGGTCTGCTGATTGCAACTATTCTTACACTGCTGGTACTGCCAGTTATGTATGCTGTAACCTACAAAATCCATTAAAACACAAATAAAAGAGGCTGTTCCACTTGTGACAATCAAATCACAAATGGAACAGCCTCTTTTGGTTAACCTGCTATTTACGACTTACTGCTCAGAGAACTGATCCTTGCCTACACCGCACAGTGGGCAGACAAAATCCTCTGGCAAATCCTCAAACTTGGTGCCTGGTGCAATACCGTTATCTGGATCACCAGCAGCCTCATCATAAACCCAACCGCATACGTCACATACATAAGTTTTCATAAAATTCTCCTCCTAAATAATAACACTTATTAATTACTATTTATTTTATACTTTCTTTATGAAAATAATATGAAAGTCTCCGTTGCCAACCCCCGATTGTATCTCTGTGCCAGCATATTTTGCCTTAATAAAGAGAAAAATTATCTGCCACAGGCCTGACGGATACATTCAAAAAATGCATAAGGGGTATTCATATTATTATGATAGCCTGTGCCTAACATAATATCTGCTCTATTGGCGCCGTGAAAATCAGTTCCCCCTGTAGGCAGCATATGATACTTTTCAATCATATGGAGAGCAAAAGCCTTATCATCCTCAGTATAATTAGGATAATACTGCTCCATACCACACAGACCAAAATCCAACAATTCCTTAATGGAGGCCTCCTGCTCAGCCCTGCTCTGTCCCTTTAGACCAATCTGCTTGTGGAAATGGGCCAAAGAGGTTACACCACCAGCCTGACGAATAACCGGCAGAGCTTCCTGAGCTGATACATCATCGCCTACGCCTACTTCCAATACAGCAGGATTCAGATAGTTATCCCAGATATACTGTATACTGTCAAAAAGATGCATATCCACAATGGTGCGCATAATAGCATATCTATCCAAATGTACAGAAGCATGCTGCCGTACCCTTTCCATATCAATATCAATACCCTTACGGCCAAGGACCTCCACCACATCAGCCATAGAGTCCTCCTTGATATAGCGAACCTTCTTATACAGCTTCTGAAATTCTGGATTCTGACGGTCAAAGCCTAGGCAAACCACATGAATCTTGTGGCCCTGATAGGAAAGACTCATTTCCATACCATTAATGAAATCAACCCCCTGCTTGGCAGCCTCTGCTGCTGCTTCATCGGTGCCGGCAATGGAATCATGGTCGGTTAGAGCAAAGGCCTCTACGCCGGATTCCTTGGCCAATACTGCCAATCCCGCCGGAGTATAGCTTCCGTCAGAAACGGTAGAATGTACATGTAAATCTATCATAATCAACACTTCCTATATCTTTAAAGCTACATATATTATAACCCCTATACCACCTTGTATTCAACCTTATCTGCCTCATGAATAACTTCCTTAACAGCAGGGGCCTTTGGCTTGCTAAAGCCCTTACCCATAACCTCGCTAGCTGACATAATAATCATAAAGGCATTGGGGTCTATATCATTGGTGATAAATTTTATTTTTGCTACCTGGGTTAGTGTAACCGCTACGAAAACCACATCCCTCTCCTTATGGGTAAAAGCCCCCTGACCATGGAGAAAGGTAACGCCTCGTCCCAGCTCCAAAATAATATCCTCAGCAATCTGCTCTGCTTTTTCAGAGACAATCAGCACCGCCTTACGGCTGTTAAATCCTGCTATTACCTTGTCTGTTACAGTAGCATTAATAAACATCATTATCAACGTAAACATAGCCGGAGCAACACCAAAGAGAAAGCCTGCTACCACCATAATCATGCAGTTAAAGGCAAAAATTACGCCTCCCATATGTAATGCATAGAATTTCTTCACAATAGCCCCAATAATATCGAAGCCACCGGTACTGCCATCCATACGAAAAACAATGCCATAGCCTATACCGTTAAATACACCGCCAAAAATCGCCGCCAGCATAACATCATCCAAAGGGGCATAAGCATTAAGAAATCTGGTAGCATCCAGACAGAAAGAAAAAATAGTGGTGCCAATGATAATATCAATGGTATATTCCCGCCCCATTAGCTTCCAGGCTGCTATCAGCAAAGGTATATTGTAAAGAAAGGTCTGCAAACCTATTGGCAAACCAGCCAAATAGTAAAAGATAATAGCAATACCTGTAGCACCACCAGTCAACAAATGGGATGGTACCAAAAAAAGATTAATGGAGCAGCTGGCTATTAAGCATCCCAGACTAACTCCTGCATACTGTATTAATTTGTGCTCAAGACTTCTCCTGCGAATCATAATATCTCCTATTTATTCCCTAACGTCTTCCCCTGTTTTTACCAGCTAATTTATTCTGATACATATCATAATCAGCTCTTTTCCCTCTCTGAATCTACTTCTGCTAGATTATAATATCATACTACCCCAAAATATTCAATATACAAAACTCCTCCACCAATCTGTCTGCATTTACCCTTTTCCAGACAGGCAAAAGGGACTGCCACATAGAATGTGACAGCCCCCTGCGTCAGTTATACAATTTTGTCAGTTCTAAGCTCCAGTTGGAACTGACAGGTATATAGCAAATATATTTAATCCTATCAGCCAGCAATCTGCAGCTGCTGTACTGGCAGAAGCTTCTGGAGGAAATACTCAGTAACACGGAGTTCTTTATAATACATTCCCTCTGCTGCAGCCTTGCCCATAGCCGCATTGGCTACCTGATAATCATCAACAGAGAGAAGCTGATAGCTGCCCTGACCATCTACGGCAGCAATAATCTGCTCCAAGGATTTGTCCACCAGCAAAATACGGTCAGCACCTACACCATGACGATAGCTGGCCAAGGCAGCCAAACCCTTATTTTCAATGGTAATCATGGCAGTGTCAATAACAATATATTCAACCTTGTTATAAGTATAAATATCAGCTTTCAGCATGGTGCTCTCCCCCTTGAATCTCTCATATTATCTATTATGGCCAGGATTTATTTCCTTGCTCCATATCTCTCAACTCTGGCTTTATTATAGCAGGCATATTTTACACATAATATAAAAATAATGCTGTTTGCATTGCAAAAAATGCTGTATAATAAATTTATCTAAATAATAAATACAAAAATTTCTATTCTAAAGGGGAAAGGCACAATATTATGTCTAATGATTCTGAAAACAAAATACAAGCATATGACAAAAAGGGCTATCTTCATCAGGGCTTCCGAATTTTTCGATTGCAGGATTCCTCTATGGAGGATATTCCCTTTCACTATCATGATTTTCACAAAATAATCTTTTTTCTCAAGGGAGAGGCTGCCTATATTATTGAGGGCAAAACCTATCCTCTCACCGCCAGAGATATTCTCTTTGTCAGTGCAGGAGAAATCCACAAGCCAGTAACCTATCTTGACAAACCCTACGAGCGTATTGTAGTCTATATTTCTCCCCTTTACCTGCAAAAGCTGGGACAAGGCAAATATCCTCTGGAGCAATGCTTTGACAAATCCCTGCATATGGACAGTGTTATGCATGCCCCTGCCGGCCGTAGTCACGACCTGCTTTTTCATATGGACAAATTGGAAAGGGTTAGTCAACAGCAGGACTTTGCCAATGAGCTCTATACCCAGGTATTATTTACGGAGCTAATGATTCTTATTAATCGGGCCATTCTGGACAAGGAATTGGAGAATCTGGCGGAAATCACCTATGATCCCCGCATCCAACAGCTGCTTCAATATATTAATGAGCATCTGGCGGAGGATTTGACCATCGAACTTTTGGCAGAAAAATCCTTTACCAGCCGCTTCTATATGATGCGAAAATTTAAGGCTGATACAGGCTGCAGCATTCATCAATATATTAATAGCAAACGGCTTCTACTGGCTAAAAGACTGCTTACCACTACAGAGCTGCCTATTACCCAGCTTTGCTTCCAATGCGGTTTCAAGGATTATTCTTCCTTTTCCAGAGAATTTAAGCGCAGCTTTGGCATTACCCCCACCGAATTTCGCAGTAATTCAGCTGTAAGCTTAGACTCGTGACAATTATAAAAGGGACTATACCTTCTGCTTAGCACAGCAAAGGCATAGTCCCTTTCCCTATGGTGTCCTTTATCCCAGCACCATATATTAAAATTTATTTAGCCATTAGCTTGGCAACCTTATCGGCAAAATCTACGGGGTTCTCAGGCATAATTCCTTCAATAATCAAGGCCTGAGTGTACAGCAAATCGCAGTAATCCTTGAACTCTGCATTGTCCTTGCCATTGGAGTGGAGAATCTGCAGCTTGGCAAAGAGGTCATGCTTTGGATTCAGCTCCAAAATTCTCTTAGCCTTGAACATTGGATTGTCCATGCTGGCAAAGGTATGCTCCATAGAAAGGCTTGGGCCCATAGCATCTGCAACCAAGCATACAGCACTGGATTTCAAGCGGGAGCTGATTTTAACCTCGGATACCTTGTCCCCCAAGGATTCCTTAATATCCTTAACCAGCTGATCATTGGTCTTGGCAATTTCCTCAGCTTCCTTCTTAACCTCCTTGGATTCAGCATCATCCAAATCCAAATCACCACGGCTAATGGACTGGAACTCCTTGTCATCATATTTGCGAATGGTTTCAATAGCAAATTCATCTACAGGATCCAGCAGATAGAGAACCTCCAGGCCCTTGTCTCTCAACAGCTCCATCTGAGGCAATTTCTCGATAGTATTTCTGTCAGTACCAGTAGCATAGTAGATTTTCTTCTGGCCCTCTGCCATACGGCCTACATACTCCTTCAGGGAGATTTCCTTGCCATCCTTGGAAGAAGCAAAGAGCAGCAGCTCCTTCAGCTTGTCTACCACACTGCTGCCGGTATACATGCTGTTGTAAATACCAATCTTCAAGGATTTGCCATATTCTGCCCAGAACTTCTCGTATTTCTCACGGTCATTCTTTAGCATACGCTCCAGACTCTTGAGAATGGTCTTTTCCAGATTCTTGCCAATGGTTTTCAGCTCACGACTCTGCTGCAAAATCTCACGAGAAATATTCAGGGACAAATCTGGAGAATCTACCAAGCCCTTTACAAAGCCCAAATAATTTGGCAGCAGATCCTTGCATTTATCCATAATGAATACATGGCGGGAATAAAGCTGCAGGCCTGGCTCATAATCTGCATGATACAGGTTAAATGGTGCCTTAGCTGGAATGTACAGCAAGGAGGTATATTCTACATTACCCTCAGCCCTGTTGTGGAAAACCTCCATAGGCTCTTCCCACTCATGGAACTGATTCTTGATAAATTCCTTGTATTCCTCGTCCTTAATATCATTCTTGTTCTTGGTCCACAAAGGCTGCATGGAGTTAAGAGTCTTAAGCTCTACCTTGGTAATAGGCTCCGCACCCTCAATAGGCTTGCCCTCGTCATCTCTAGGAGTTTCCTGAGTCTCAATATTCATCTTGATTGGATAGCGGACATAATCGGAATACTTCTTTACCAAATTCTGGAGATTCCAGGTGTCAAGGAAGTTCTCCTCTGCCTCATCACCATAGAACTCCTTGCCCAGAGTAATGGTAATATTGGTACCGCGGCCTTCCTTCTCGCACTCCTCAATAGTATAGGAGCCATCACCAGTAGACTCCCAGCGTACAGCAGCAGTCTCACCAGCCTTGCGAGTAACAACAGTAACCTTCTCTGCTACCATGAAAGCAGAATAGAAGCCTACACCAAACTGACCAATCAATTCCTTATCGGTAATCTCTGCATTATCCTCCTTGGCCTTCTGGAGCTGCTCCAAAAATGCCTTGGTGCCGGATTTGGCAATAGTACCAAGATTCTCAATTACCTCATCCTTGGTCATGCCCAGACCATTATCAGAAATAGTCAGAGTGTGGCTATCCTTATCTGGTACCAGGAAAATCTCATAGTCCTCATTGCCCTCCAGAATATCTCTGTTCTGGAGAGAAGCGAAATGCAGCTTGTCAATAGCATCGGAAGCATTGGAAATCAATTCCCGCAGGAATATCTCGTGATTGGTATAAATGCTGTGAATCATGAGATTCAGCAGTTCCTTAGTTTCTGCCTGAAATTCATGGGTTGTCTTTGCCATTTGGAATTATCTCCTTTATATGAAATATTATTTAACATAGTTTTAGCACTCTATATGTATGAGTGCTAACTTCATAATTTATAATACATCAAAAAGTCAAAAAAATCAATAGGCAAAATAAAAGAAAACTGACCTTCCCTCAACAATTTGATTTGTCTGGAAAAATCAGTTTTCTCAAAATATCAGATACCTAGTTATTTCTTTTTGCTTTTTTTGTCACCATTGTCAGCCTCAGACTTTGCCTTGGTATAGCCAGAGGTTGGCCACTGCTGCAGAGTATAAATACCAGCATTCATAAACTCCTCCACATCACGCTTCTGGAGGCCGCCAGCCTGTATCAGTCCCAACATAAAATGTCCGCCATACTGACCTGGAATAAACAGCTTCATCATCTGGTTTTCAGCTACAGCAACAGAATCCATAACCCCATCTCCGTCGCTATCAACCTCTACCTCCTTGGCGGTAGGGCCGGCAATACCATAACGATAACCCTCTACCTGACTGCCATCCTCATTGCGGTTAGCAATCTCTACAATCTGAGCATATTCCAAACCATAATTAGCTGCAAAATCCTTTAAAAAGGCCTTTGCTTCATTCTCCTGCATAGTGCCAAGGTTTTCTGGTACTACCTTATTATCATAGCCGTTAATACAAATAACCCAAGCTTTTTTAATATTGTCATAGCTGCCACTATAGAGCAATACATCCCCCTTGTCCTGCTCATTATAGGCACTGGCTGGAATCACCTTGGGCTTTACTGGACAGAGAATACTATAACCATAGCGCTGGCTGGTGTGCTTGTAGGAAAATTCAATTACATCCTTCTGAGAAGCAGCAGATGGTATTTGCTCTGCTGGTGCTTCCTCAGCAAAAGCCCCCACTGGTAAAACCAGGGCTGATATGGTCACAGCCAAGGTCAAAACCTTGGCAACAAGCTTATTTAACTTCATTTTTCATCCCTCCATATGAAAATTAATAGATACATTATGTACCTTAGATGAACACTATAACCCCTACATTGTTCAAAGAAAATGATTTTTCATTTTCTTTCAATGGGGTTTCAATGAGGGTGAGGATATTAACTCCACCCTGTCATTAGCACAATATCCCGCCGCCTATAGAAGTAGGGAACATCGGACACCTCATTATAATATATGGGGTATCTAAAAATAACCTGAAAAGGAAATTAAAATTGCATTAAACTTCCTCCAGATACTCCTTCACCATAGACAAAGCCTTTTCTGTAGCCGCCCAGCGCACCTGCTGTCTATCCCCAGCAAAGACATTGCGGGTAACTTTGGTGCCTGCCTGACCTGCCACAGCAATATATACCAAGCCCAATGGCTTATCTGGAGTATCTCCCCCAGGACCAGCAATACCGGTAATGCCGGTGCCTATATCTACATGAAGGCGCTTTCGCACTCCCTGGGCCATCTGTACAGCCACCTGAGAGCTAACTGCCCCTACAGTATCCAACACCTTGGCCTCTACCCCTAGCTGCTCTATTTTCACCTGATTGCTATAGGAAACAATGCCTCCCTGAACATAGGCAGAGCTGCCTGGCACAGCAGTAAGTCTGCCCATAAGCAGGCCTCCCGTACAGGATTCAGCACAAGCTATAGTATGATTTGACTTTTGAAGCATTTTTCCAACTACTATTTCCAGTGAATCTGCTCCTTCATCCAATTTAAACATCAGCCAGCTCTCCTACTAAATCCTCAGTAAAGCCCTGTAGGATGCGAACCTTTACCATATCTCCCACCTTGCTGGTGGTATCACCTTCAATATATACATTGTCATCCACATCATCAGCCTGACGATAGCTGCGTCCATAAGGCATACCTTCATCAGTATGGCCCTCTACCAGAACCTCCAGCACCTGTCCCTCCAGTTGCTGGTTCAGCTCCTGAGAAATCAAGCTCTGGGTTGCCTTCAAATCATGGTATCTATCCTCCATAATTTCCTCTGGCACCTGATTTGGCATTTCTGCTGCAGCAGTATCCTCCTCCTTGGAATAAGTAAATATACCTACATGGTCAAAGCGCTGTTCCTCCAAAAAGGCCTTTAGCTCCTGATATTGTGCTTCTGTTTCTCCAGGGAAGCCCACAATAAAGGTAGAACGGATAACTACACCAGGAATGCGCTGTCTCAGCTTGGCCAGCAAAGTTGAAATTTCTTCCTTGGTATCTGGTCTATGCATGGACCGAAGAATTTCATTGTTAGCGTGCTGGAGAGGAATATCTACATACTTAACCAGCTTTTCCTCCTGAGCAATCAAATCTATCAGCTCATCAGTAAAGAATTTTGGATAGCTATAGAGAGTCCGCAGCCATTTTATATCCTTAATCTGGCACAAATCCTTGAGAAGTGCTGCCAAACTAGGCTTGCCATATAAATCATGGCCGTAATTGGTAGTATCCTGAGCGATAAGCACAATCTCCCGAACACCCTTATCCACCAGCTGCTGTACCTCCTGATGAATATCCTCAATGGTACGGCTTCTAAATTTACCACGAATCAAAGGAATAGCACAGAAAGCGCACCGATTATTACAGCCCTCCGCAATCTTAACATAAGCTGTATAGGCTGGCGTAGTAGGAATACGAGGTACAGAGGCATCGTAGATAATCTCATTCTGGCTGTTAATCACTACCCGATTGCCTGCCAAGGTTTCGTTAATAGCCTCCATAATACGATTCCAGGAGCCAGTACCAATAATACCATCTGCCTCTGGCAGATCATCCAAAAGCTCCTGACCATAACGCTGACCAAGACAGCCTGCAATAATAACGGATTTGCACTTACCCTTGCCTGGCTCCTTGTATTCTGCCATATTCAAAACTGTGGTAATGGACTCTGTCTTGGCAGATTCTATAAAAGCACAGGTATTCACAATCAAAATATCTGCCTCTGCCGGATCATTTACCAGCTCTATACCGTTTTGCTGAATAATGCCCAGCATAACCTCTGTATCTACAAGATTTTTCGAGCATCCCAGACTAATAAATCCTGCTTTCAAATCTACGATTCCTCCTTATATATCTTTATCAAATTTATCAATTATTTATTCTTACCTGCTTCACCCATTTATCCAGCAATTCCTGCCGTTTTTCCTTTGGAAAATCAGCCAATTGATTGAATAGAGATGGATTCCGCACCGCTAGCTGCTTATAAGCCAAGGTAGTAGGATTGCAGGGAATAAAATAAAATTTATTGGTCTGCAAAACCAACATGGCTTCATCTGTTAACAGCCAATCAGCAAATTTCTTGGCCTGTTCCCCGTGAGGAGCATCCAAGAGGATGCCTGTGCCAGTTAGCATATAGGCGGTACCCTCCACAGGCTGAATTATCTTCAAAGGATAGCCATCCTCTATATAGCGCAAAATTTCGCTCTGTACAGCCACCGCTATATCCACCTCTCCCATACCTGCCATACGGACCGGGGTGGATAAATATTTGGCATATTGCACCACATGAGGGTGAATCTGCTGCAACATAGCCAAAGTTTTCTCCTCCCCAAATTGGGCTGTAAGGAAGAAATACAAATTAGCCGCGCTCTCTGCTGCCAAAAAATCTGTAATGCCAATGCGGATATCTGATTGCTCCGCCAAATCCTGCCACCCTAAAGGAAAATTGGCTGTCCGCTGCATATAATCCTTGTTGATACAGAACACCACAGGATCATACCAGGTGCCGGTCCAGTAATCGTTTGGATCCTTTAGCTTGTTGCTAACGGAATCCCCATGAAGAGAGCCATAGGGCACCAGCCAGCCTGCGCCAGCTGCCCGCCGCAGAATACGGCTATCTGTCAAAACCATATCTCCTCTGCCTGGCTTCTGCATTTGCTTAACTATATCATCCTCAGACATGGGCATAAAATTCACCTTGACATGATAGCTTTTTTCATAGGCCTCTGCCAAATAGCTGACATTTTCCGTTGGCAAAGTGGTATATACTGTAATTTCCCCTAACAGGCTGTTATTTTCCTTATGGGAACCTGTACCGGATATATACATGGTACCTGTAATAACTCCCAGCATAATCACAAAGGAGGTTATGAGCAATATTGTATATCTCCTCATCCTTATCACTCCCATATTCAAAAGAAAATCCTGTAGGCAACCCTACAGGATTTCAACTTGTTTCTATACTGTAGTTCTACAGCATATGAATTTTCCTTACTTACGCATCCATACAGGAATATCAATATTGTTAACAGTAAAGAAATCCTGATTTGGCATACCCTTGTCAGTGTTATTGCCAAAGGTAGAATTGCGCATGCCATTACCAGCCTGCTGATCGCTATTGGCTGGCTGAGTTCCAAAGAACTGATGAGCATCTGTTGGCTGGCTAGGCTGCTGAGCCGCATTATCATCAAAGCGGGTAGCAACAACAGTAGCCATAATCTTGTCGCCCATGCTTTCATCCACAGAGACACCCCAGACGATTTCTGCATCTACATGAGCAGCCTCTCTAATAGCCTCACTGGCCTCAGTCATTTCTGCCATACTCAAGCGAGATTCCACACCCTTGAAGTTAATAATAACGCTTCTAGCTCCCTTAACAGAAACCTCCAAAAGTGGAGAACCTACAGCAGCCTTTACTGCCTCCAGGCAAGCGTTATCACCAGTGCCTTCGCCAATACCCATCAGAGCAGCACCAGCATCGCTCATAATGGTCTCCACATCAGCAAAGTCAACATTGATAAAACCTGATTCATTAATCAGGTCCGCAATACTCTGTACACCCTGACGCAGAATATCATCTACCGCATGGAATGCCTCTTTACAGGATGTATTTCTGTCAATTATGCTCAACAGCTTTTCGTTAGGGATAGTAATGATACTATCTACATGCTGAGATAACTTGGCTATACCATCCTCAGCCCGACGTCCACGCATCAGGCCCTCAAAACGAAACGGCTTGGTAACAACTGCTACTGTAAGGGCACCAATTTCTCTAGCGCACTCTGCTACTACTGGAGCTGCACCAGTACCAGTACCGCCACCCATACCAGCAGCGATAAATACCATGTCTGCTCCCTCCAGAGCAGCCTTGATTTCATCACGATTCTCCTCAGCAGCCTTGGCACCTACCTCTGGGCGGGCACCTGCACCCTTGCCCTCGGTAGCCTTACGGCCAATCTGCAATCTTACAGGAGCCAAGGACTTTTCCAATACCTCAGCATCTGTATTAATAACAATAAATTCAACGCCCTGAATACCAGAGGATACCATACAGTTAACAGCATTATTGCCACCACCGCCAACACCTACTACCTTAATAACGGTATTCAGATCATCTACATTAAATTCTGCAAAATCAATTCCCACAAAAATTCCTCCACATACCAGCACCATTTATTTCAATATTTTATATTCCACCTATTACATTTTAACATTATATCATTATTCCTGTAATTGTGCTATAAAAAATTTAATGCTTTTTCAACAGATATTGGCGAATCCGTCCCAAATTATTGAAAATTCTAAATCCCAAGGCCAAAAGAGCCACATAATACAAATCTATTCCCAGATGATCGCCTACATAAACAAGAAATGCTGCCAACAAGGCATTAGAAAAAAAACCGGAGATAAAAATCTTATCATCAAAATTTCCTTCCCCTGCTGCCCTAAGACCACCAAAAACGGAATCCAAGGAGGCTAAAAGGGCGATGGAAAAGAGTTTGGAATATGCCACTGGAATGCTCCAGGGCACCAAAAAGCCCAGAGCCACCCCCAAGGCCAGACCACCAATTGCCAGAATCATTTTCCTTCCTCCTGTTTAGCCGATTTGGTTGCATACTTATAGCTTATTGGATTCTTATAGGCCGGAATCCATATATTATTTGAGCTTTGCAGCGTCATATTGATTCCCCAAACCTTTAGGTTATCTGCCACGCCTCCCCGCATATTGATGGCATTTTCCAAATCATGAATGCTGCCAATAGCGCGAATTTCAAAAGGAGGTGCTGACCGCACATTATTCACAGAAACCGTAGGTCCGGCACATCGTATTTCTGAGGTGGCGGTAAGTCTTTGTCCATTAATGGAAATAGCCTCTGCCCCTGCTGCCCGCAGCTCATTTATAACCTTAAGCAAATCCTCATCATGCACCAGATAGAGATTCATATCCTCCCCTGCTGTGCTTTTCTGGGAGCTGTCATCAATGGTAATCACAATTCCCGGCCCCTCTACAGCGGTGCTGCCAGAAAGCAACACAATATCCTGAGCCATTTTCTGGCTGTGCTCTTCACCTGTACTATTGCGAATATCATTCAGCTCATCCTGCAGGGATTGATTTTCACTCTCCAGCTTCTGTATTCTTTCCGTCAAAACCTCTACACGCTGCAGGGGTTTATTATCCTTAATGTCCTGTGTAGTGCGAAATTGTATCGCCAGCATAAAGCCCAGAACCATACAGACACAGGCTATGGATAGTCGGCCCTTCTCAAATCTCATCTCCCATATCTCCTTTCTACAAAAAGCTCTCCCACCCTAGGCAGGAGATATACTCATTGACGCAGGCGTACTGAGTATACATCATATCTGGCATCAACGTATTCAATAGGATGCTTGGTCTGCTGCAATTCCTTAAGAACACTAATCGTCACATCCACCTTGTCCGGCAGCTGCTCCAGACTTCCCAAACGAATCTGAACAGAGCCGGCATAAAGCAAAACATCCTGAGGATTGGCAATATTTATCTCCGACAGAGATTGAATACTGCTATCCTCCAGCATGGATAAAAAACTCAGAACCTTTCTGATATTTTCATCCTCAATAACATCACCTACAAACAAATCTGCCACACTGGAACCGCTAATCATGGGCACAGGCATCTGCCGCAGAGTTCTATGGGCATCCAGAACAATGCCGTCCTTCCCTGCCTCCAGATAGCCATATTCGCATTTTATTAAGGCCAAAGGCACCCGCTCGTTGATTTCTATATTCAACTGGCTAGGAAAGGATCTTTGCACCAAAGCCTGATCTATTCTCAAATCCTTCTCCAGATTTCTGCGTATTTCGTCAGTTTGGAGCTGAAAGAGATTCTCGCCAGTTCTAACACCAGCAATGCGAATAACATCCTCAGGCTGCACGTAGCGACAGCCACTTACATTAATATTTCTGAGGACAAATATAGGTGAAAGGGCACAGGCCAGTACCCCAAGCACCACCACAAGCCCTGTGAGAATTACGGCCACAGAGCTTTGGGAGATAATCTTATGCTTGCGTCCATCCATGCTAATCCATCCTTATATTTATTAATTTAGTCCCGATAGCCTGCCATAGCCAAAATTTTGGCGCATAAATCTGGGAACTGAATCCCGGCAGCTCGTCCTGCATCTGGCACTAAAGAGGTTTCTGTCATACCTGGCACTGTATTGATTTCAATGGCATAAGGCTCATTCTGCTCATCCAGCATAAAGTCCACTCTAGCCATGCCTACACAGCCACACACTGCAAAGGCTCTGATTGCTATATCCTCAACCGCCTTGCTAACCTCTGCTGGCAAAGGTGCGGGAATAATGTGGGCAGAAGCTCCTGCCTTATATTTAGTTTCATAATCATAGCGACCAGTAACGGTAGTAATCTCAATAATAGGCAAAGCTTCCTGATGCTCTTCATTGCCCCAGACTGCCACGGTCAGCTCCCGACCTTTGATAAATTCCTCTACCAGAATCTCATGGTCATACTTGAAGGCTTCCTCCAAGGCTGCCTCCAGCTCCTCTGGCTGTTCCACAATTACCACGCCAATGCTGGAACCCTGAGAGGATGCCTTGACTACCACTGGTACACCAAATTCCTCAATAATCTCCTGAGCCAGATTCCGCTTGCTGTATTCAAAACGGAAATAGGTGTGAGCTCTAGGAGTTGGAATCCCCTCAGCCATAAAAAATCTCTTGGTAGCTACCTTGTCCATAGTAACAGCTGCCGCCATAACTCCAGAGCTGGTATAAGGAATGCCCATCATATCCAAAGTTCCCTGAATAATGCCATCCTCGCCGTATTTGCCGTGAAGCGCATTAAAAACAAAATCTGCTCCACTAGCCTTTATCTGCTGTGGGAAATTAGGTGGATCCAGCTCCAAGGCCTCTGCCTGATATCCCTTCTCCAGCAAGGCATGCAAAATAGCCTTGCCGCTGCGGCGAGAAACCTCTGCCTCTGTAGATGGTCCCCCCATTACAACTACTATCTTCTTCATAAAATATCTCCTGCCATATAGCCCTAATTTATTATTTATTTAATAATTCAACCAATTCCTCGCCAGATTTCACAATATCCCCAGCGCCCATGGTCATAATCAAATCCCCTGGCTGAGCAATGGACTGCAAATAGCCAGCAATCTTCTTTTTATCCTGAATATAAACAGGCTTCTTGCCAGTCTGCTCCACAACCTCTTTTACTAACAGCTCACCGTCAATCCCAGGAATAGGATCTTCTCCCGCAGAATAAACATTTGTCAAAATCAGAATGTCTGCCTCCTGGAAGCAGCTGCCATATTCCTTCTGTAGCAGCTGGGTGCGGCTATAGCGATGAGGCTGGAAAGCACAGATTAATCTACCTGGCTTGGTCTGGCGGGCAGCCTTCAAAGTGGTAGCAATCTCAGTTGGATGATGTGCATAATCATCCACTATCCAAATGCCATTAATCCGTCCCTTGGTCTGAAAACGGCGCTTGGCTCCGTGGAACATAGAAAGTCCCTCTGCCATAGCAGGTACAGTCTGCCCCAGTTCCACACCGGTAACAATAGCAGCCATAGCATTCAAAACATTATGTCTGCCAGGCACATGCAAGCGAACCTGTCCCATATTCTCACCCTTGTGAACTACCTCAAAAACAGTGCCATCTGTATCGGTCTGAATATTAACGGCCCGATAATCAGCCTCATGGTCAATGGCATAGGAAATACATCTAGTCTTTACATTCTTGACAATGTTTCTAATGTTCTCATTGTCAAAGCAAACTACGCCAAAGCCATCTGGACGCACCTGGTTCAAGAACTGGGTAAAGGCCTTGATAATATTCTCCATAGTGCCATAATGATCCAAATGGTCATCCTCTACATTGGTTACAATGCCTACATAAGGATAATATTTCAAGAAAGTGCCGTCACTTTCATCAGCCTCAGATACCAGATAATCACTTTTGCCCAATCTGGCATTGCTGCCCAGATAATCTACCTCGCCGCCAATGATAATACTAGGAGATACTCCCTCGTAATCCAAGGCTACCCCTAGCATGGAGGTAGTTGTGGTTTTGCCATGAGCGCCTGCTACAGCAATACCCTTGGAATTATTAATCAAGAAAGCATTTACATCTGAGCGATGCAGCTTTTTCAGTCCCAGACGAGCTGCCTCTATCACCTCTGGATTGGTATCCCGAATAGCGGTAGAAACCACAATAGCCTCTGCCCCCTGTACATTTTCAGCCTTCTGGCCAATATATATCTTGGCCCCCAGTTTAGCCAACACCTCGGTCATGGCTGATTCCTTAACATCAGAGCCAGAAACCTCATAGCCCTTCTCTGCCAAAATTTTGGCCAAAGCACTCATACCTGCTCCGCCAATACCTACAAAATGTATTTTTTTCAGTCCTGTTAACAAAAGAAATCTTCCCTTCTGCTCTATATACTATTTGCTTGTCAACATTCCTAGCAGTTCTGCCTGCCACGAGCCAGTTCAATAATCAGCTCGCTAATGGTATCTGCTGCCTCCGGTCTGCCCAATTTGGCACTGGCCTTTGCCATTGCCTGTAATTTCTCAGGCTTGCCAATCAGCTCATCAATAGCCTGAATAAGTCCCTGGGCTGTCAAATCCTTGTTCAATATAACTCTGGCAGCACCAGCCTTTTCCACAGCTCTGGCATTGTGTTCCTGATGATTTTCAGCTGCATAAGGATAAGGAACCAGAATAGCTGGTATTCCCTTGGCCGTTAATTCTGCCAGTCCAGTAGCCCCTGCCCGGAAAATAGCTAAATCAGCTATGGCCATAGCCTGAGGCATATTGTAGAGATAAGGCTTCACCTTGATATTATCTACCTGCTGTAAATCTAGTCCAGCAGCAGAGATTCTGCTTATAATATCCTCATATTCACCCTTGCCAGTGGCATGAAGTATCTGCACATCCCTACGGCCTGCATAATGCTTCAACACCTCTACCATAGCACGATTAATGGTTCTAGCACCACGACTGCCACCAGATACTAAAATAGTTGTGGTATCTGGGCGCAGACCAAAAGCCTCATAATCAGTCTCCTGCCGGTGTTCCATGACCTCCTGACGAATAGGATTGCCCGTAAATACCACCTTGTTAGCAGGAAACGCTCCATTGGCCTCCTGATAGCCAGTGGCTATTTTATTCACAAATTTAGAAAGGATTTTGTTGGTAATGCCGGGAATAACATTCTGCTCCTGTATCAATGACGGTATTCCCAGCAGGCTGGCAGCCATTAACACCGGGCCACATACATAACCTCCAGTGCCCACAACCACATCTGGCTGGAATTTCCGCACAATTCCCATAGCCTTGCCCACACCCTTGATAGCTCTGGCCGCCCTAAGCAGGTTTTCAGGACTAAGACTGCGCTTAAATCCCTGCAAATCTACTGTAGCAAAGGGGATACCCTCTTTGGGAATAATATCTGCTTCCAGACCAGCATGGGTGCCTACATAAAGCACCTCCAGCTTATCTACCTTTTGTTGTAATGTACGAATCAAGGTAAGGGCTGGATAAATATGTCCTCCAGTTCCCCCACCTGAAACTATTATCTTCATAGCTTTCAATAACCTACCTCTTGCTTATTGTGACCTTAATTCTCCAGAGACCTTACCAAGGCCTTGAAGTCCCGTCCTCTGGCCTCATAGCCATCATACATATCAAAGCTGGCACAGGCTGGAGAAAGAAGCACAGTCTGAGGTGGTCCTGCAATGGCATGAGCTTTCTTAACAGCCTCCTCCATAGAGTAGCCTACCTCATGAATATGCTCTGCAGGATAACCCAGCTTCAAAGCATTTTCCTTGAAACGAGCTGAGGCATCACCTACCAGAATCAGCTCATCTACCCGTTCCTTGACCAAGGTCATGAAATCAGTGAGATCTGTCATTTTGTCATCGCCACCAGCAATCAGCACAATATGTCCATCAAAGCTTTCCAACGCCTTAATGGCAGAATCAGTGTTGGTAGCCTTGGAGTCATTGTAATAAGCTACGCCGCCAATAACAGCTATAGGCTCAATACGATGCTCTACGCCGGCAAATTCCTTCAAAACCTCAATAATCTTAGGGATTCTGGCACCACCCAGAAAAGCTGCCGAAGCTGCGGCCAAGGCATTTTCTATATTATGGCCGCCCTTGATTTTCAACTCGTCAGCACGGCAAAGACGACAGGTCTGTCCCTGCCACTGAATCGTCAACCAACCATCCTGCAGAAAAGCGCCCTCCTCCAGCTTTTCCAAACGACTGAAGAAAAAAACCTGTCCCTTGGCTCTCTTGGCCATATCTCTGGTTTTGTCATTATCATAGTTCAAAACCAGATAATCCTCTGATGTCTGCTGAGCAAACATCTTCTCCTTCATCTGCTGATAAACCTCCAGACTGCCATGGCGTACCACATGGTCTGGTGTAACATTCAAAACCACAGCTACATGAGGACGGAAATTGGTGGTAGCCTCCATCTGATAGCTGGAAATCTCTGCCACCACGCAGCTATGCTCTCCAGCCTTCAAGGCCTCCTCACAAAGAGGCACACCAATATTGCCGCCTACGCCAGCATCAGGATATCTGGTTTTCATCAATTCTCCCAGCAGGGTAACAGTTGTAGTTTTGCCATTAGTACCGGTAACAGCAAGAATTGGAGATTTGGCCAACTCATAGGCCACCTGTACCTCGCTAACAACAGGAATCTCTCTTTTGTAGGCTTCCTGCACCAAAGGAATCCGTACTGGTACAGCTGGAGAGAGAATAACCATATCCACATTGTCCAGCAAAGTATTTTCCTGAGGTCCAAAAACCAATTCCACACCAGCGGCTCTCACATCAGTTAAATCATATTTCAAATCCTGCTCAGCCTTGGCATCGCTAAGTACAACCTTATCTGCACCCTGCATTTTTGCCACCTTGGCTACAGCGTTGCCGCTAATACCTACACCTACAACCAGTACATTCTTATGAGAAAAATCCATCATTTTGCCAGATCCTTTCTACTTACCCTATCTTGAAAAGAATTAATCCTGCCAAGCCACCTAAAAGGCCTACCAGCCAAAAGTTTCTTACCACGCTAGTCTCTGACCATCCCTTCAACTCAAAGTGATGGTGAATCGGACTCATAAGGAAAACCCTTTTGCCAGTTGTCTTAAAGGAGATAACCTGTATAATAACCGACATGGCCTCACACACAAAGATAATGCCAATAATGGCCAACAGCACCTCGGTATGTGTAAGAATACCAATGGCTGCCAAGGCACCACCCAAAGCCAGGGAACCGGTGTCACCCATAAATATCTTAGCTGGATGGTAATTATATTTCAAAAAGCCCAGACATGCACCTACCATAGCAGCACAGAAAACAGCCAGCTCCAGCTTGCCCAGCCAAAGGCAAATCATCATATAGGCTAAGGAGGCTGCTATAACAGTACCAGAAGCCAAACCATCCAATCCATCTGTAAGATTTACTGCATTACTGGTTCCTACCAGAACAAACAGCAGTAAAGCATAAAAGCCATAGCCCAAATCTATATTGCCAGCAAAGGGAACCCACAAATCTGTAGGCAAACTGGCAAAATAAGCTGTCAAAAGGGCAATGATAATCTGTCCCAACAGCTTTTGCTTGGCCTTCAAGCCCAGATTCTGCTTCTTGACTACCTTGATATAATCATCCAAAAAGCCCAGCGCAAAATGTCCCAGCATAATCAGCAGTGCCAAGCCCAGCTCCAAAGTAAGAGGGCAAATAACCAGCACCGTAATGGCTATGGACAAAATAATCATTATACCACCCATAGTAGGGGTACCGCTTTTGACCTGATGGCTCTTAGGGCCTTCCTCTCTAATGCTCTGCCCGAATTTCAGCTTGTGCAGCTCCGGTATCAAGCGAGGTGCTGCTGCTGTTACTAAGCCAGCCGCCAGAATTACCGCTGCCAAGGGATAGGTAAACATCTCCATAAAATATATAATCCTCCCTACATTATAACCAAAATCGTCATTATCCTATTTTGACGAAATCAGATAAGGTCAATAATCTTCTCCATAGCCATACCGCGAGAGCCCTTAAAGAGTACAGTATCTCCAGGCTTCAACAAAGCCTTCAACCTATCAGCAGCTTGCTGATGAGTATCGCAGGCATATACCTGCTTCAAGCCTGCTTCCTTGGCTCCAGCTGCAATCTCTCGGCCCATTTCTCCCAGGGTAATAACACAGGAAGCCCCAGCCTCAGCAGCCTGCTGGCCTACCTTGCGATGGGCAGTCACAGCCACATGGCCCAGTTCCAGCATATCCCCCAGCACAGCAATGGCCCGCTTTCCCTTAGTCACGGTCACCTGGTGCAGGGTGGACAAGGAGGCCTCCATAGACATAGGGCTGGCATTGTAGGCATCATTAATAATATTGTAATCTCCCAGCTTGCGGCACTCAAAGCGCATACCAGTCATATGAAGCTCAGACAGACCTCTAGCTATCTCCTGAGGCTCCAGCCTTAGACAATAGCCTGCTGCCACTGCCGCCAAAGCATTGGATACATTGTGCTTGCCTAGCATAGGAATGGTCATCTGACACAAAGGACCATCATTCCCTATACGACACTGAAAGGTAGTGCTGTTATCAGTGCTTTCCAAATGGTCAGCCTTAATATCAGCATCCTTATCAATACCAAAGGTAATTATTTTTACTCCCTGGGCAGCCTTATCCCTCATGGCAGCTGTATATGGATTGTCATTATTCAAAATAACAGTACCACCAGATGGAATAGCCTCTACCAGCTCAGACTTGGCCTTGGCAATATTCTCAATAGATCCCAAAAGCTCAATATGGGTTTCACCTACATTGGTAACAATACCAATGGAAGGTGCTGCAAAGGGAGCCAAAGCGCTAATCTGATTCAAGCCACGCATGCCTATCTCCACCACTGCTGCCTGATGCAGATCGTTAAGCTGCAGCAAGGTATAAGGCAAGCCTATTTCGTTGTTGAAATTAGCCTGTGTCTTTAATACTGGGAACTTGGCTGACAGCACAGAAGCTGTCATATCCTTGGTGGTGGTTTTGCCATTAGAGCCTGTAATAGCAATCACTGGTATCTGAAATTTCTGTCGCCAGAAGCCTGCCATCTGCTGATAAGCCAGCTGTGTATCACTAACAGCCTGAATAATTGTAGCAGGCAAATCTACAGGCCCCTGATAGGCAGAGCTAACCAGCACCCCTGCTGCTCCTGCCTCTACAGCCTTGGCTGCAAAATCCTCACCGTTAAATCTTTCTCCCTTTAGAGCCACAAACAGGGCTCCAGGGGTAATCTTTCTAGTATCGGTGGTAATATTATCAAATTTATCTCCCTGCTTCTGTAGAACCTTAGCCTGAGGCAAGGCCTGCAGCACCTCTGTCAGAGTAAATTCTGCCATAAAATATCTTACTCTCCTTTGTGGGACTGAATAGCCTCCAGGGCTACTTCCTTATCATCAAAATGAATGGTTTTGTCATGAAGAATCTGATAATTCTCATGGCCCTTGCCGGCAATAATCACAATATCGTCCTTTTCAGCCAGCTCCACAGCTCTAAAAATAGCCTGACGACGGTCAATAATATATTCATGAGGCTTATTGCCAATGGCTTCCTCTACCCCGGCCTTAACCATATCAAGGATTCTCTGAGGGTCCTCACTACGAGGATTATCGGAGGTAGCCACCACATAATCAGACAGTTTAGCGGCAATCCGTCCCATAATAGGCCGTTTGGTATTGTCTCTATCACCACCACAGCCAAATACGGTAATAATCCGCCTCTTAGCTATCTGTCGGGCAGTTTCCAGAATATTTTCCAAGCCATCCGGAGTATGAGCATAATCCACAATAACAGCAAAATCCTGTCCTCCCCGTACCAGCTCAAAACGGCCAGGTACAGAAGCAAATTCCTCCATACAGCTCTTGATAACAGGGCCAGGTACTCCCTCAGCCAGAGCTGCACCTACTGCTGCCATTACATTATAAACATTGAAGATACCAGTAATCTGCAGCTTCAATGGCAAATGTCCCTCGCCAATCTTTATATCAAACTGAGCACCACTGGCCAAAACCTGTATGTTTTCAGCCTGCAGGGTTGCTTCCCTGTTAATGGCATAGGTAATATGACGGCATTTGCTGTGGGCCAGCATATCCTGTCCAGCCGCATCATCAATGTTCACCACAGCGGTTTTGCCATTTTTGATACCTGGCTGAGAAACCAGATCAAAGAGAATGGTCTTGGCCTTTTTGTAATTTTCCAAGGTTTTGTGATAATCCAAATGATCCTGGGTAAGATTGGTAAAGACAGCTGTGTCAAATTCAATCCCGGCTACCCGATTCTGGTCTAAGGCGTGGCTGGAAACCTCCATAACCACATAATCCATATTGGCTTCCCGCATCATAGCCAGGATACGCTGCAAATCCACCACATCAGGAGTAGTATTATGAATAGGCAGTACCTGATCCTCAATCATAATCTGAATAGTACCAATTAAGCCTACACGACAGCCCATACGGCGCAACATAGCCCGTACCATATAGCTGATGGAGGTTTTGCCGTTAGTACCGGTAATACCGATAACTCTCATACTGCGAGCTGGATAATCATGAAAAAATGGCACCACAGCCTGCAAAGCCTTTTTCAAATCTGGCACCTGCAGCACAGTTAACCCCTCAGCCTCCTCTGGCTGCAGCTTACGCTGGGTTACAATAGCCACCGCACCTTTTTCCTTGGCCTGAGGAATAAATTTATGTCCATCTACATGAACTCCCTCCATGCAGACAAAAAGAGCACCCTGAGTTATTTTTCTGGAATCATGCTCAATATCTTCAATGGTCAAATCCTTATCGCCATTAATAACGGCCCCTTCTACCAAAGCGGCCAATTCTGCCAATGTTTTTGCCATATTACTTCCTCCATAATGGATATATTAAATCTTAACTTATTTATTATACACTATTTTATTAGCCTGTGTAGATTTTTTTGCCCACAGACAAAAATTCCAGCAGCAAAAAATAAAAAGCCGGGCAATACATGCAGCTGCATATATCATCCGGCTCATCATGAGTCCATATAAATTTATTTGCCTTCGGCAAAATATACCTGATCTGCCACCGTCATGCCTAAACGCTGTTGAGCTATAGCCTTTATACGCTGAGGACTTTTCATCTGGGCATTGCTGATTTTTAGCTGGGAATTTTCCAGCTCCAGCTTTGCCGCCTCTGTACGTATATTCACAATCTCAATTCCCTTGGAGGCAATTACACTGGCTTCAAAGGTAATTATACCTGCCACAGCCGTAATAAGCAAAAGCAATATTACCGCTTTACCACGAAGGTTGCTGCGCTGTGCTGCTCTACGGCGATCCTTTTGACGATTTTCATAATCCTCATGGGTTTCTTTTCGCTGAGGAAGCACATTATACTCCTCCTCAGCCAACTTATGTGCCAGCACAGGACAACCCCCTTTCCTTCATCATGTTCAAGGTTCAATCGCAACCCTTTATCCCTAATCCATACCAAAAATAAATCAATAGACAATAAATTTATAGCTTTTCAGCTATGCGAAGCTTAGCGCTCTTGGAACGGGAATTGTGCTCAAGCTCCTCCTTGGAAGCAGCTGTCCCCTTTACCAATAGCTTTATCTCCGGCTTGTGTCCACAGGTACATATAGGCAGCTCCGGCGGACAAATACAGCCCTTTGCCATTTCCCGCAAAACATTCTTGGCAATCCTATCCTCCAAAGAATGGAATGTAATAATGGCAATACGGCCTCCTGGCTTCAAATGAGCCACAGCTGTACGAAAAGCATTTTCCAGAATCCCTAACTCGTCATTTACCTCAATGCGAATGGCCTGAAAAATTCGCTTGGCAGGATGCCCCCCCTTGGCATTACGCACCGCTGCCGGCACAGCCCTTTTGATGATATCCACCAGTTCCCCTGTGGTTGCCACAGGAGCATTTTTTCTTGCCTCTACTATAAACTGAGCAATCCGCTTGGACCAACGTTCCTCACCATATTCCTTAAAAATACGGTTCAATTCAGCCTCGTCATAGCTATTTACCACATCATAGGCACTTAACCTTGCCTGCTGATCCATACGCATATCCAAAGGCGCATCCTGCATATAGGAAAAGCCTCTCTCAGCTGTATCCAGCTGGTGAGAGGAAACACCTAAATCAAATAACACACCATCAACCTGCTGAGCAGACTGCTCCTGCAAAACCTGCTCCAGATTGCGGAAATTGTTCTGGACAATTGATACCTGACAGTGACAATCCTGCAGCCGCTCTGTTGCTGCTGCAATAGCTGACTCATCCTGATCAATACCAATAAGTCGTCCCTTTTCGCTTAGCATATCGGCAATTAGATGGGAATGGCCCGCCCCGCCCAGAGTACAATCCACATAGATACCATCCCGATTAGTTACCAAGCCAGAAACAGTCTCCTGAGGCATTACACTAATATGATGAAAATTCATGGACACACTCCTTGTTATATTCCCAAATCTACCAGATTCTCAGCAATGGAGGATACAGAAGGATTAATCTCCTCATTGTACCGATTCCATTCCTCTCGGCTCCACAGCTCAATTCGGCTGGATATGCCTATTAACACTACATCCTTTTGCAGCTTGGCATGAGCCCGCAGGGTTGCTGGCACCAAAAATCTGCCTTGTTTATCACACTCTAACTGTCTAGCCCCTGAGAAGAAGAATCTTACAAAGGCTCTAGCCTCTGCCTTGGCTAAAGGCAGCTGCTTTAATTTGGTGGAAAGATTTTCCCATTCAGTCATGGTATAGATAAAAAGACAGCTATCCAACCCCTTAGTGATAATGAAGCTTTCGCCTAATTCTGAGCGAAAATCTGCTGGCAGAATTACTCTGCCCTTGGCATCAATCGTATGCATATATTCGCCCATCAGCATATTACTTCACCACCCTATTTACATATTTTACCACATCCCCCCACTTTGTGCCACTTTTTATGATTTTTTCCTAATACAATTCACAATATAGTAAAAAAATGAGAAAATACGCCTAGAAAAATCCATAATAAAAAGGGTATCCGATAACAAATTGCTATCAGATACCCTCTTATTTTACTTCCAGCTAAAACTTACTGAAAGTTGTGGTTTTTATGGTGCGCTCGGCGGGAGTCGAACCCACGCTTTCAGCTCCGGAGGCTAACGTCCTATCCACTGGACTACGAGCGCACATTTTGAATCATCGCCACACAAGGATACATCCCTTCCATCAGCGACTCAAATAGTATAACACAATTTCTCCTTTATGGCAAGAATTAGTTATACCAATAGCCTATTTGGCCATTTTCCCCTTTAACAGCAGGGTGATAAAGAAGATACCTGCTGCAATCACCACAATGGTAGCACCGGCAGCCATATTGAAATAATAGGCCAGCACCAGGCCGCTTATACCTGCCACCATGGCAAAGGCTACAGAAAACAGATGATATTGCTTCACGCTCTGAGCTACATTTCTCGCTGCAGCTCCCGGCAGTACCAAAAGTGAATTAATAATCAACAGCCCCACCCATTGAATACTAATGGCTACTACCACAGCCACCATTGCCGCAAATACGCCCTCCACCAGCATAACAGAAATACCGCGACTTCTGGCAAAGGAACTATTAACACTAAGTATCAACAAGCGGTTGAATATCCATCCCCAGGCCAAAAGAACAACCACCAACACCAAAGCCAAGGATTGAATTTCCTCCTGAGTAATACTCAGAATATCGCCAATAAGATAGCTGGAATATTTGTTGAAGCCACCGCCATAGGACATCATCATCAAACCAGCTGCAATACCTACAGAAGAAAAAACTCCAATAATCGTGTCTGTGGAAGCGGTGCTCTTATTTTTTATCCAGGTAATCAGCAGGGCAAAAATCACGGAAAACAAAATCAAGGATACAGTAGGTGAAAAAATCCCCAGAATCGCCCCCAAGGCCAAGCCTGTAAAGGCACCATGCCCCAAGGAATCAGAGAAAAAAGCCATGCGATTGGACACCACCATTGTACTTAGCAGGCCAAATAATGGGGTTATCAAAAGCACCGCCAGCAAGGCATTTTTCATAAAACCATAGCTTAACCAATCAAAGGGCAGCATTGACAATAAATCGTATATGATATCCATTAATTATCTCCCCTCAGCCAGCATACCAAAAATCTTGCGGGTTCTGGCATCCTGAAATACCTCTCTTGATGTACCGCTACATACCACACCCTTGTCCATCAAAACAACCTGATCTGCATGACGAGCCACCATATTCAAATCATGGGACACTAGAATAATGGCCATATCCTCATTATTTTGCAAATCCTCCAAAATTTCATAGAAAATTTCTAAACCATTTTGGTCCACGCCAGACACAGGCTCATCCAACAGCAGTAAATCCGGCATAGGATTCAAGGCCAGGGCCACCAATACCCGCTGCAGTTCACCGCCGGACAAGGCACCTAAACGGCGGTCTATTAGCTCTGCCGCTCTAACACGACTCAGGCATCTGATGATTTCCTGCCTATTATTTACCGGCAGCAGCCACACAGGCCTTTGACTAAGACAGGCCGCAAACAAATCCTGTACCGTAATAGGAGCGCTAACATCAAATTTCAAATACTGAGGCACATAGCCAATAACTGGGTTCCCTGTATGCTTTCCCTTAGCATCTGTATATTTCAATTTGCCCGTGTGGGGAATTTCTCCCAATATAGCCTTCAGCAGGGTACTTTTTCCTGCTCCATTAGGCCCGATAATGGCAGTTAGCTGGCCACAGTGAACATGTATATTTACATCTTCAAAAATCACCAATCTGCCTGCCTTGACACCAAAATTTTCTATTTTAGTACAGCACAATCTAGCGCAATCCTTTTGGGAGCTGGCATGATGAAAAAGCTTTTTTAACATAAACAATCCTCTTTATTTGGTCAATCTAAGATAAGCCCAGCGAGCCATACCGAAAAACAGCAATGCATATAATATTAATACTATCACTGATGTCAAGGCCACTGGCTGAGACAGGGCAATCCCCCGCAGCAAATAGCTGGTATGAGTCAATGGCAGCATCTGAATGGCATAACGTACCAAATCCGGCAGAGTATGCACTGAGAAAAATGTGCCGCACAAAAAGGACATAGGCAGCAAAATATAAGTATTTACCTGGCCCATTTCCTCATAGGTACTAATGGTCATGGCCGCAAAAAAGCCAATCTCCGAAAATATAATGCAATTCAGCACCAATACCAGCAAAAACAGTGCCGACAACTGCAATTGGGCTCCAAATAATTCTGCCAAAAGCAAAATAATAGCTGAGGAAATCAACCCTCGCAGCACTGCAGCCAGCACCTTGCCAATAACAAAAGCCTCTGGGATTACCGGCGCAATAATATATTCTTCCAAGCTTTTGTGATAAATCCTTTCTGAATGTACCGGAGTAACACTATTAAAGCTGATGTTCATGGAATTTAACGCCAAAATACCTGGCACCAAAAAGTCCAAATAGGAACCACCTGTTACCTGTATACTACGGCCAAGTCCCCAACCAAAGGCTACCATATATAACAAAGGAGCCACCATACGGCTAAAAATAAATTTTTTTAGTCTGCGACGCAGTACAACCCAATCCCGCCAAAAGACAGTCCATATATCCTGCCAAAGCATTATATACCCTCCCTTCGGCCAGTTAACTCTATAAATACATCTTCCAGATTGGAACGACGAATATGAGAGGAGTCCAATGTAGCGGCAAAGCCAGCTGCCTCCTCCTTTGTATCAAAGAATTTGAACTGACGGCCTTCCTCTGTCTGCCATTCCACGGTATAGCGTCCCATTTGCTGGCAGAATGAGGCTGGTGTATCTATATCCACCAGCTTACCTTTGTTGATAATAGCTACTCTATTGCAAAGATTTTCTGCTTCCTCAATATAATGGGTGGTCAACAGCACTGTTACTCCCTGAGCTGCCATTTCCCGTATCAAATCCCAAATGCGATGGCGAACCTGGGGATCCAAGGCCACTGTAGGCTCATCCATAAACAAAATCCGTGGCTTATGAATCAAGGCTCTAGCTATTAAAAGCCGTCTTTTCATGCCCCCTGACAGCTGTCTTGGAGACATATTCACAGTATCTTCCAGCTCAATATAGTTAAGCAATTCCTGTATTCTCTCCTGCCGCTGCTGCTTATCCATATGATGCAGTCTGCCGTGAAGCTCCATATTCTGCCCCACTGTCAAATCCATATCAAAATTTATATGCTGAGGTACTACCCCAATCATAGCCTTAATGGCCTTCTCATTCTTTTCTATGGATATACCATTATACTGAATCTCCCCAGAAGTTTTTCTTGTCTGCATGGTCAGCATTCTAATGGTAGTTGTTTTGCCAGCACCATTAGGTCCCAGCAAGCCAAAAATTTCTCCCTGGGCAATTTCAAAGGACAAATCATCAACAGCCTTCTTGGCGACCATTTTGCCATCCCGGCCCTTGCGAATAAATTCCTTGGTCAATCCCTTAACTTTTATCAAAAATATCACCTGCCAATTTTTAATAATTTCTCATTTTGTTTTAGTTTGCGTACATAAGTATCAGTAGCCACGTCCAGCATTTCCTTCCAACTGCTGAATCTTGTATTTTTTACCACATGAGCATCCATATTTTCCTCTGGCAAATCCTCAAAGCTAACCTGCACAGGCATACTGCCTGGCAGCTGATAATACCCCATTAACTTTACCATATTTTGCCTCCATGATTGAACTGTAACTAACATTATAACTCATTGTCAACAAGAAAAAAAGAAGCCCCTGCTGGAGCTTCTCAAAATCAATTTAGATTTTTCCCTGCAAATCGTGATCCGTCATGGCGCATACACAGGAATCGGACCATACATTTTCTGCTGTCTCAATCATATCAATAACTGTAAAGATAGGCAGAATAATACCCATTATTCCCAGAGGCACTCCCAAAGATGACATAAGAGACAGGGTAAGGAAATAGCAGCCCATTGGCACACCTGCATTACCTACTGCTGCCAGCACAGCTACAAAAAGCCAGGTAATCATGGTGCCCATAGTCAGCTCAATGCCTGCATTCTGCATAACGAATAAGGATGTGGTCAATATAAAAGCAGCACAGCCATTCATATTAATAGTGGTGCAAATAGGCAGAACAAAACGAGAAACCTTGGTATTCACCTTCAGATTGTTTTCTGCAGAAGCCAGAGTTACTGGCAAGGTGCCAGCAGAGCTTTTAGTAAAGAGAGCTACAGCCACCGCTGGGGACATTTGACGGAAAACATACAAAGGATTCAGACCTCTAACCAACAAGAACAATGGCAGTACAATGAAGAACTGAATCATATTGCCCCCTAGCACTACAGCTACATATTTGCCCAAGGAGCCCACGATAACACCAGCCTCAATCTGAGCGGAAAGCTGGGCCGCAAAGGCCAAGATACCAATAGGCAAAACATAGAGAATACCTCTTATCATGGTGAAAAGCAGTTCCTGCAAGCCCTTGATGCCCTTCAACAGCACCTCTCTATTATCAGTCTTAGGCATAAAGGCCAAAGCCAAGCCTGCAAAGGCTGCAATCAGCAATACAGAAAGCACGTTGCCGGCCAGGAATGGCTGCAGCACATTGTTAGGAATTACTGAGAGAAAATGCTCATAATATGTTAGCTTCTCCAGCTTTTGAGGTACATCCCCAGCAGCTGCGCCAACAATATCCGCTGGCAAATTACCCGGAGCAATAATATTGTAGAGAACCAACCCTACCAATGCTGCTGAAAAAGTAGTCAGCAGGGTATAAGTAACGGCATGGATAAAGATTTTACCTGTTTCCTTCTTACCTCCCAGCTCTGCCAAGGTAGTAATAACAGCCAAGGCAATAGTTGGCACAGCGATAAACTGAAATAATCTGGTAAATACAGTAGCCACAAAATCAAAGAAACCATTGAGAGACGGTATCTGCATCCAGCCCAAAACGGCACCAATTAGCAAAGCACCAAACCAAAGTATCAGCTGCTTTCTCTGAGCCTGAGGACTGTTCTTGGCCATGGCCTCCTTGGCAGTCTCCTCAACGGACTTATTACTTTCCATAAATATAACCTTCCTTCAGCTAAAAACATCTTTATAACATATATTAAAACTATGCATTGTACTTTACCACATTGTGTCGGATATGTCAAATTGTATACAAAATATTATCAAACACACTCTATAATTTAATCACTGAAATTCTGATTTGCCGAGCTAAATGCTAATCTTAGTAATGGCATACATATACAATTTCTGCAGGCATGGCATATACCCTTACAGGCACGCTCTCGCTATATTGATGTGCAAACCTATATCACACTATTAATGGCGATATGGGAGTACCCTTTCAGGCACGCTCTCGCTACTTTTCTCGCCTAGCGGTACTAAAGCTCTCATGAGGCAATTCGTGGCTGACGCCCCGAAAGCTCATGAATCGCTAAGTACCGAGGCGCGAAGAGTACCTGTGCAGGGTACTCCCATACCGCTCATTAGTGTATTCATCGCAATTTTCCGCCTTGGCACTGTTTGAAATGACCGATTTTCTACGAAGGTAGCAGAATTATAGGGATTGACAATATCGATAAGCCTTGATGATTCGACAACAGCCGGAGGGGCATGACACTTTTGCGTCGGGAGACTCTTGCTTTTGCGTAGCAAAAGTGGCCCCGGTGGCACTCTCTACCGTTACGGCCTATGTGAAATGGCTCAGCGACAAGCGGTACTGGTACGTAAGGATAAATTATCAGATAGGGCCATTAAGTCGGACAGAGCAAAAGTCGTTATGACCGCAGGCTGTATTTCGAGAACCTTTGACATATCGAATTATATTTACATCCTTATGGAGATTGCCAACTCGGCAAATCAGAATTTAGGTTATCGGGAGGTTGGGGGATTTGGTAAAATCCCAAAAATATCTTTATTCAAGCAGGAGATTGACAAAATTTGTCGAATATTATATATAAATCCTTTGCAAGAGTATTTTGCAGAGGATTTTTTAGTTTCCATAAAAAAATATAAGGGTAAGGGATGATACTGACACAAGGAATCGTATATTGTTTACAGATAAGGAAGTCGTTATTTATATGGATTTATGGTATAATTTTGAGAGAAAGGTGAGTTCATGAAGGATTTTAGAAATGCTACCATAAGCAATAATTTTATGTTTCGTCTTTTAATGGAGAAACCGGAGCTTTGCAGACAGCTTTTAGAGCGAATCCTTGATACCCAGATTAGTAAGATAGTTTATCCAGAAGCAGAAAAGAGCCTGGAGGCTCAACTTACCAGCAAGGGAATCAGGCTGGATATATATGTAACATTATTTTTATATGCACTTTTGATCCATTTAATAGAAATTTCAGCCGATATACCTTCAGTAGTAGATGTCATGAGGATTATAAGCTGTCATTGGAGGATGGTGTGTCTGAATACCTATGGAGATAAACATCGTATTAGCAGGGAATTAGCAAATTTTATGGATTATATGAATGGTAGTGAGCCAAATGACGATTTTACCCGTAGACTTCAGGCGGAAGTAGAATTGCAGCGAGATGACGATGGAAGGAGGATGTTATACATGACTTATAGCCAGACTTTATTGGAAATGGAAGCTAAGGGGATTGAACAAGGTATTAAGCAGGGCTTTAAACAAGGCATTGAACAGGGTATTGAACAGGTGATTGAAGCTGGCATGCTAAAAACTTTAAGGGATTTGGTAAAGGATGGGATGCTTTCTCCTGTTGAGGCTGCCAAAAGAGCAGGCATGTCTATAGAAGAATTTGGCAAGGCTGTTTCTAAATTATGATTACCGTATTGTGATGCACAAAGGTATTTGCCATATCTGTAGGCTTACAATGATGTTCTGTCATCAGTCCGACAAATAAAAAAAATAACCACTAAAAAAGTCGTCTTCATATGGCACAAGACGACTTTTGTTTTAGATTAATTTAGTAATATTACATTGCTGGGCAATGGTTTGAGGTGTTAGCTTGCTAATGCTATCCATTAGACTATAGTGGAAGCTGCCGGGGCCTTGATTTAGATATATATCCTGGATATTTTCTCCGGCAATACCAAGAAGCAGACAGGATAATATGGCAGCTAGGGTATTATTGGTGGCTTGGGAGCTTATGCCATGAACACCGGCAAGACAGGCTCCTGCTAGTACATTGTTCATACAGCCAGTACCTGTAATAGAAGCAAGAGCATTGCTTCCATTGGCAATAATATAAGCCTCATCAGAGGATACCACCAAATCTATAGGGCCAGTTGCCAAAAGAATGGTATGATATTCCCTAGCCTGCTTTTGGAAAATCTTTGCATATTCCAGAGCGTTTTCCTGAGTAACCATTTCTTTTTGCCCAGCCTCTATGCCCATACCGGGAGTGGTAGGCAGGCCCAGCAGGGTTCTAAGCTCAGAAATATTCCCCTTAATAATATCAGGAACAGCAATCTGCAGCAGCTCTTTGGCATATTTTTGACGAAGCCGGCTGCAGGATAGTCCCACCAAGTCCAAGACAAAGGGAATCACCTTATCCTTGGCAGCACCAGCAGAAATTTTCATAGAAGCCATACGGGCATCAGTTATATTTCCAAGATTGAGAGCCAAGCCCTTGGCTATGGCAGTAATTTCTGCCACCTCATCAGGATGCTCCGCCATAATAGGCCTTGCTCCTATAGCCAAAAGAATATTAGCACAGTCGTTGATGGAAATAGGATTAGTAATACAGTGAATCAGGGGAGCCTCCTGCTGGATATAGGTCAGAATTGGCTCCATCTGAGATAGCAGCTCAGCCTTGGTGGGCTGGCAAATTTTATTTGCGAGATTTTCCATAAACAGCAGCTCCTAACTTCTGTTGAATATTTTGCAGAGAACCATTTCTTTTCATAACGCTTAGCAGGACAAAGGCAATGGAGCCACCAATAAGGGTGCCCGCAATAAAGGATGGCACATAGAACATCCAGGTTAGACCACTGCGTCCCCAGAGCAAAGCCATAACAGGATAAGAAATAATGGCGCCGATAATGCCTGTGCCAATTACTTCTCCCAGACAGGCAAAAATCAATCTTCCCTTAGAGGCTCTGTAAAGCAGGCCTGACAGGGTGGCACCGAAAATTGCTCCAGTGAGAGCCAAAGGAGGAATACCCATAATGGTCATGCGGATAATACCAATCAGCAGAGCACAAATAAAGGCTTCTAACGGCCCCAGCAGTACCGCGCAGGTTATGTTAATCAGATGAGCCATAGGACACATTCCTTCCACTCGAAGAATAGGAGAGATAACAACTCCCAGGGCAATCATCATACCCATAAATACTAACCGCAATAGTTTTGTGTGTGAATTCATAAATAGACACTCCTTTCAACTATATAACATATAGAACATATACCATTTTTTGTCAAGTCCAGAGCGCAAAGTGGCTTGTATAGCGTATACATGTTCATACGGAACGAACATGAGAAAAACTAGAAAATATTTGCAAAAAAACTTGACTTTAAGGTAGATTTTTTATAAAATATTTTAAGTGAGCCGTGTACAGCCGCTTCCATTAGCCCCGGAGGCAATGACATAGCTTGCGAATAATTCCAAATTTTTACAAATAATCTAGGGAGGGATATATCGCATGAAGACAACGTTTATGGCTAATGCTCAGAATGTAGAGCGTAAGTGGTATGTTGTAGACGCTGAAGGTCAGACTGTAGGTAGATTGGCCGCTGAAGTTGCAAAAGTTCTTCGCGGTAAACATAAACCAACCTTTACTCCGCATGTTGATACTGGCGATTTCGTTATCGTAATCAATGCAGAGAAGGCTGTATTCACTGGTAAGAAATTGATTGATAAGACTTATTTCCGTCATTCCGGCTATAATGGTGGTACCACCTTTACTCCAGCTGGTCAGATGATGGAGAAGTTCCCAACTCGCGTTATTGAGCATGCTGTTCGCGGTATGCTGCCAAAGAACCGTCTTGGTGAGCAGATGTATAGAAAGTTGAATGTATATGCAGGTTCTGAGCATCCACATGCTGCACAGCAGCCAGAGGAGCTCAAGCTCAGCATTCGCTAATACTTGGTAAGGAGGAACATAAAAAATGGCATTAGTTAGCTACTACGGTACTGGCCGCAGAAAGTCTTCCGTTGCTAGAGTTCGTCTGGTTCCAGGTGAAGGCAAAGTGACTATCAATGGTCGCGCAATGGATGAGTATTTTGGCCTCAAGACTCTTGAGCTGATCGTTAGACAGCCTCTGGAGCTTACAGAGACTGTTGACAAGTATGATGTAATCGCAGATGTAAAGGGTGGCGGTGCTTCCGGTCAGGCTGGCGCTATCCGTCATGGTATCACCCGTGCACTGATGGTTCTGGATGGTGAGCTGCGTCCTGCTCTGAAGAAGGCTGGTTTCGTAACTCGTGATCCTCGTGAGAAGGAGCGTCGCAAGTACGGCTTGAAGAAAGCTCGTAAGGCGTCTCAGTTCTCCAAGCGTTAATTTTTATATTATTGCTTGTAAATCCCTGCAGGATGTCCTGCAGGGATTTTTCTTGCCAAGAATCGATATGTTTTGTATAAAAAATAGATAAATTTTCCTAAAAAAATTGTATTTTTTTACAATGTAAAAGAGGATTTTTGCTTTGTATGTAGAAATATAATGTATACAGGGAATATGTCCCGCAATCTATCTCTGTAGATAGTGGGGATTAAGTTCATAATAAATGTTAGAATATGGCTAAAATTGTTTTTGGGGAAGATAAACAATTTGAATTTTGGAAGAAAAGGCTGTATCCTACGGGAAATTTAAGGAGATGAACACAGTGAAGGGCAGAGGTTTTAAAATGCTGCTATTGGCTTTAGCAGCTGTATTTATGGTGGCTGGCTGTGGCGGTGACAACAGTGACAAGGTATCAAATCCAGATGGTGTGATTGCTTATGCAGCTCACGAGAAGATGAGTGGTATTCCAGAGAAGCTGTTTAATGGTGTAAAGACCAAATCAGAGGCGGCAGGATGGCAGTTTGTTAATGAGATTGCCGATGGAAATGCCAATCTACAGCTAGACCAGGTGAATAAAATGGTTGATGATAAGGCAGCAGCTATTGTGATTGTAGCTCAAAATGGTGACAGCATTGTGCCAGCTGTAAAGCGAGCCAATGAGGCTGGCATCCCTGTTATTGCCACCAACCGTGATATTAATGGTGGTGTTTTCACCAATGTAATAAATAATGAGCGTCAGGCAGGGGAGCTGCAGGCTGATTATATGGCTGCCCATCTGCCACAGAATGCCAAGGTGGTTTATATCAAGGGGGATATGACCGTCACCGCAGGTGTAGATAGATATGAGGGCTTTAAGGAAACACTCAAAGCCAAGCGTTCCGATGTGGAAATTATAGCTTCCAATAGTACCGGAGATTGGTCAGAGGCTCAGGGCATTAGAGAAATGTCCCTGTGGCTGGGAATGTATCCTCAGATTGATGGCGTTGCTGCTGCCAATGACAATATGGCCATGGGAGCTATCAAGGCTATGAAGGCAGCAGGCCGGTTCAATGACGCCGTTATTGTCTGTGGTGTAGATAGTAGCGATGATGCTCTGGCTTCCATTGCCGCTGGGGAAATGAAGATGACTGTTAAGCAGGATGCTGACAAGATTGTAGAAACCATTATGGGACTTCTGCAGCAGGTAAAGCAGGGACAGTCTCCAGAAAAGGGAAATGTACTGGTACCAATGATTGCCATTACCAAGGATAATCTATCCCAGTACAAATAAGCAGGAGGAGCTAACATGAAAAACATTAGTGTAAAAACCAAAATCGTAGCTCTGGCCGCTATTATGCTGGTAATTACCTGTCTGGTAGCCGCAGCTGGGTTATATTCCAATAACAAATCCAAGCAGGCTGTAGATACTATGTATAATTCCAATATGATGGCTACCCAGTATCTTACCCATGCAGATTCACAGCTGGCTACAGCAAACAAGGATATAGATTTTATTCTCCAGCAGAATTATAGTATAGATAATAGAAATATTCTGTTAGACGATTTGAGTGACAGAATTGGCAATATTACCAAGGACATTGCAGAGGTAAAAAATGTAACCACTACGGAAAAGAGCCTTAAGATTATTGAAGGTCTGGAGGGGAAGCTGGCTGAGGCCACAAGCACTATTCAGGCTGCCAAGAAGCTGGGCACAACTCCAGAGGATAAGCAGAAGATATACGCCTCTCTGCAGATTGTAGATAGCATTGCTGCAGATTTGGCTGCTCTCACCCCAGAGAGCGTTTTGCAGGGCAAGCTTTTGTTCCAGGTCAGCAATGAGGCATATAATTTTGCCCTGATTGCCTTTGCTGTAATCATTATTTTAGGTTTGGTAATTGGCATTTCTGCGGCTTATATCATTGCCAAGGGCATTGCCGATCCACTTCATGATTCTGTAGATCTTTTAGATGCAGTGGCTGATGGTGATTTGACCAGAGATGTAGTACCAGAGCTCCTTGATAGACATGATGAGGTTGGTACTATGGGTCAGGCTCTTAACAGAATGCAGCAGTCTCTCCGTGAGGTATTGGGCACTGTTAGCCAGGAGGCAGATAATAGCGCCAAGATGGCAGAGGAGGTCTTTGAGCTGGTAAGTGCATTGAACAGCAATGCTCAGGATATGTCTGCTGTTACCGAGGAAATGGCAGCCGGCATGGAAGAAACCGCCGCTTCCACCACCAATATTCAGGATTTGAGTCATGGGATTCGATCTCAGGTTGAGACTGAGGCTGACGAAGCCTCCAAGGGGGCTGAATATAGTAAGACTGTATTTAGCCGTGCTGATATTCTGCAGAAAGATATGGAGGCTTCTAAAACTGAGGCTCAGAAGGTATATAGCGAAACCAAGGGATCCTTGGAGAAGGCTATTGAGGCTGCCAAGGTGGCAGACAATATTGCAGAGTTGACTCAGGGAATTACAGATATTGCGGAGCAGACCAATCTGTTGGCTCTTAATGCAGCCATTGAGGCTGCTAGAGCTGGTGAGCATGGTCGTGGCTTTGCTGTAGTAGCTGACGAGGTTCGCAAGCTGGCAGAGCAGTCTCAGTCAACAGCTGGGGAGATTCAGAATCTTACTGGCAGAGTTACCGGAGCGGTACAGAATCTGTCCCGCAGCTCCTTTGATTTGCTGAAGTTCATGGAGGAAAATGTACATCGTAACTATGAAAAGATGACCAAGACCGCTGAACAGTATCGGGAGGATGCGGAGTATTTCAGCAAATTTGCTGGCAAGAGCAATGATTCCTCCAAGTCTATAGCGGAATCTATTCAGACCATGTCCAACAGCATGGAGGAGATTACCAAGGCTACTAATGAAGGAGCTATTGGCAACAACAGCGTAGCTGAGCAGGTTGTATCTGTAGCAGAGAAGGCTAACAGCATCTTGACCAAGGTTAATGTGTCCAAGGATGGTGCAGAGAAGCTGAAGCAGCAGCTGTCCAGATTCAAAATTTAATTAACTGATATTTGAGGGCCATAACGGTATTGTCTACAGTGCTGTTATGGCCTTTTTGTTGGGTAAATTTGACATTTCAACTTTTTGTTGACAAAAATTCTCATTGGGGTAAAATTATATAGGAAGTTTTGTAGAAAATTGGAGGCTTTTTTATGACAAAGATTAATATATTCTCCGGCTTTTTGGGAGCTGGTAAAACCACATTAATTCAGAAGCTGATTGAGGATGGTTTCAAGGATAAAATTGCTCTTATTGAGAATGAATTTGGGGAAATTGCCATTGATGGCGGCTTTATGAAGGAAGCCGGGGTAGAAATCAAGGAATTGAACTCTGGCTGTATCTGCTGTTCCCTGGTAGGTGATTTTGAGCAGTCCCTGAAGCAGGTTATGGATACCTATCATCCTGAGCGGATTATTATTGAGCCATCTGGGGTAGGCAAGCTGTCTGATGTGAAAAAGGCTGTAGCTACTGTCCTTAGCGATGATGTAGTTATGGATGGCTGTATTGCGGTAGTTCATGCCAAGAAATGCAAGATGTATGCCCGTAACTATGGTGAATTCTTTATTGACCAGATTGCCCATGCAGATTGTGTAGTGCTTAGCCGCAGTCAGGATGTAACTGAGAAGAAGCTGGCGGAAACTATGGAGATTATTCGCAAGTACAATGAAAAGGCTCCAGTAGTAACAACTCCTTGGGAGGAAATCAGCGGTGAGCAGATTCTAGGAGCTTTGGCTAATAGCCCATTGCTTTCTGTCGAGGATGTGGAGGAGCATGACCATGACCATGAGCATCATCATGACCATGAGTGCTGTGACCATCATGAGCACGACCACGAGCATCACCATCATGACCATGATGAACATGAACACCATCATCATGAGGAGGAGTGCCATGATCCTAATTGCAGCTGTCATGACCATCACCATGACCACCATCATCATCACCATCATGCTGATGATGTCTTTGGCAGCTGGGGTATGGAAACTACCCACAAATTCACAGCAGAGGAGTTGAAGGAGATTCTGGCTCAGCTGGTAAATGCTGATGAGTACGGTGTTGTCCTTCGTGCCAAGGGTATTGTGAAGTCTGTTAATGATGGGGAATGGCTCCATTTCAATTATGTACCTGGTGAAAGCAGTGTAACTACTGGTGCAGCCGATTATACCGGCCGTTTCTGCGTAATTGGCAGCAAGCTGCAGGAGCATAGCCTGCAGGAGCTGTTTTTGGGAGAGTAAGATATGAGCGATAAGCAAAATGTACCTGTATATTATTTCATGGGCTTGCTGGAAAGTGGCAAAACTAGTGTAATTATTGACTTCCTTCAGAATAATCAGTTTGGCAAGGCAGAATGCAATCTGATTATTCTAGGTGAGGAAGGCGAGGAAGAAATTGATGAGGAGCTTCTGGAGCAGAGCCACGCCAAGATTGTTACAGTGGAGGATGTGGAAGAGCTGACACCGGAGTTTTATCAGGAGCTTCAGGACAAATATCATCCTAGCAGTATTCTCTTTGAGGCCAATGGTATGTGGAATGCTGGGGATTATATGAATATTCCTTTGCCAAAGGAATGGTTTGATTTCCAGAATATCGGCATGGTCAATGCAGAAACCTTTGAGGTATATCAGAAGAATATGAAGGACAAATTTGTAGATTTGTTCCGCTACTGTGAGCTGATTATTTTCAATCGCTGCGACCATAATACCCGTCAGCAGGATATTCGTCGTAATGTACGGGTGGTAAACCGTCGGGCCAATGTTATTTTTGAGTCTGAATTGCCTGATTTTGCGGAGGAAGAGCCAGAGCTGCCATTTGATGTATCCAAGGATATGATTGATTTGGACTTTGATGATTATGGTGCTTGGTATGTGGATTTACAGGATCATCCAGAGAATTATGACAAGAAGAAAATGATTTTTGATGCCTATATTTGTTCTGCTGAAAAGAACCACAAGGTACACTATGGCGTAGGCAGAGTAGGAATGGCCTGCTGTGCTGAGGATATGATGTTCCTAGGAATTGCTGGCAGCGGGGCAGCTTTTCATCAGTTGAACGCCAAGGAAAATCAGCGGAAATGGGGCCAGATAACCGGCACTGTTCACTGCAAGCAGGATGCCAGTGGCGAGGTGGTAAACCTTTCCTTCAAGGTGGAGGATTTCCAGGAAAAGGCCAAGCCAGAGGATACAGTAGTATATTTTAATTAAGAGCAGAATAGCAAATGGGAACTGTATTGGGGAACTAATATGGTTCCTATTTTTAGTATATTCTTTGGAGGCAAATATGCCATTAAAGGAAAAGATTATTGAAAAAGTAGAAAATGAGGCCGGGGAATGGCCTTATCTTCAGGAGCTGCCTCAGGAGCTTCATACAATGAAATTCCAGCGGCTTTATCAGGAAAATGATGACATGTATGAATTGTTTTCCTATAGCAATGAGGAACGGCATTTGGGAATTTGTGCTTATTTTCATCAGGAAACTGAAGAATACAAGGTGCGAGTATGGATAGGCTTAACAGAATTTTGCCTTATGGAGTTTATTACCGCCAGCTTTGAAGTATTTGAGCAGCATCTAAGGCATTATCTGGAAGGCGCTATCCATGATTTGGTGGTTTACAATCCTGATAATATGAGCTATGTAACCAAGGAAATGAAGATTACAGGTTGGAATTATACCAATATATTGCCAGAAACACTGGAGGGGTTTCAGCTGTTTATCAAGCCCTCTGCGCCAGTAAGAGTACTGAATGGTTCCTATATTGTTTTTGACTATACAGATTTTGCCATTGAAAGCAATTTTATTATCTACTACAACGAATTTCGCTGTGAGTTTTTTGGCGAGGCCAGAATCAGGAATATTCCAGAGATGAATTATACTTTTGATTCTCCCGATATACCTCATTTAGAAGAAAAGCTTTACCAGCATTTGGTTTCCAGATTACAGGAAATCCGCCAGCGAGCTGAGAATGAAGATTGAATTACGCTATAGTTCCTATGGTTTTCCATGGGGGCTATTGGTTTACATGATTTTTATGTTATAATTAAACATCTAGATTTGAGAAAACATCTATTAAATAATAGAAAGGGTTTTGTATTTGAGTATTTTGAATGTTGAGCATATGTCTCATGGTTTTGGTGGGCGGACTATTTTTGAGGATGCTTCTTTTCGGTTGCTAAAGGGAGAGCATATTGCTCTCATTGGTGCTAATGGTGAGGGTAAATCCACATTTTTGTCTATTATAACTGGGCAGATGACACCAGACGAGGGCAAGGTAGAATGGGCCAAGCGAGTAACCACTGGTTATTTGGATCAGCATGCTGTTCTTAAGCCGGGCATGACCATTCGTGATGTACTGAAAACAGCCTTTGATGAAATGTACAAGCTGGAGCAGGAAATGCTGGAGGCCTATGACAAAATGGCTGAGGCTGCTCCAGAGGAAATGGACAAAATGATGGCTGATGTGGGGGATATTCAGGACATTCTGGAGGCTCACAGCTTCTACACATTGGATAGCAAAATTGAGGAGGTAGCTGGAGGCCTGGGCTTGCGAGATATTGGTCTGGACAAGCATGTAGATGCCCTTTCTGGTGGACAGCGCACCAAGGTCCTGTTGACCAAGCTGTTGCTGCAGAGCCCAGATATATTGATTTTGGACGAGCCAACAAACTTTCTGGATGTGGAGCATATTGAATGGCTGAAAACCTATTTGCAGGGGTATGAGAATGCCTTTATCTTGGTATCTCACGATGTACCATTCCTGAATGCAGTTACCAATGTTATCTATCATGTGGAAAATGCTACCCTTACTAGATATACTGGCAGCTATGAGAAATTCCAGGAAATGTATGCTATCAAGCGCCGGCAGGAGGATGCAGCCTATGAGCGGCAGCAGGCGGAGATTGCCAAGGAGAAGGACTTTATCCAACGGAACAAGGCCAGAGTTGCCACCAGAGGTATGGCCAATTCCCGTCAGAAGCGGTTGGATAAAATGGAGCTGTTGGAAAAGCGCACTGAAAAGCCAAAGCCTCATTTCAATTTTCAGATGGATAGAACCCCTAGCCGTTTCGTAATTGAAGCCAAGCGGTTGGTATTGGGCTATGATACTCCTTTGACCAATCCTGTAGATATTCAGTTGGAGCGTGGCAAAAAGGTGGCTCTCCGTGGCGTTAACGGTTTAGGTAAAACAACCCTGCTGAAAACCCTGTTAGGCCAGATAAAGCCTATGGCCGGCCATATAGAGCTGGGGGAATTTGTTTCTCCCGGATATTTTGAGCAGGAATCCAACCGTGGCAATGATAATACCGCCATTGAGGAAATCTGGCAGGAATATCCCGGCATGACTGAATTTGAAGTGCGCTCTGCCTTAGCGGCCTGCGGTCTTACCAATGAGCATATTACCAGCAAAATGATGGTATTGTCCGGTGGCGAGGCAGCCAAGGTAAGACTTTGTAAGATTATGCAGAAGCCAGTGAACCTGCTGGTACTGGACGAGCCTACCAATCATCTTGATGTGGAGGCCAAGGCAGAATTGAAGCGAGCCTTGAAGGAATATAAAGGCTCAATTCTGTTGGTATCCCATGAACCAGACTTCTATGAGGACTGGGTAGACAGTATTTGGAATATTGAAGGCTGGACAACAAAAATTATTTAAAAATATATCCCTGCTATGATTAGACAAAATATGATGCCCTAAATGGCTTTGTTGAATCCTAGGCAGGGGTATTTTTTTTGACTATTTTTACTGTTGAAAGAAAATGAGATTAATATTGATATTCATTATTATTAACAATAAAAGGTATTGATAATCAAACTTATTATAGAATTAATCTTAAATATAGCAGTTATTGTAGTTAAGTAAGTAATGTATACAAAATACTTACAAAATTAAGTTTTTGGTGATTTTATAAGTATTTTATAATGTAGTAAAATGTGAGTTGTGGTTGGGAACAACTGCGATATGGTATAGCTATATACCTGTCATAATCTGTAGGTATATAGCAGCTGTCTCCTGCCTACATGGTTATGGAGGTAGTTCAAGCGTTATTATTAGGAGGAATTGTTATGTTTCAGAAGACAGATTTTTGGATTGGTCTGGCTGTAGGTGCTGTTGCCGGCGTATTCGGTTATCGCTTCATGCAGGAGCGTGAGCAGCAGATGAATGCTATCCAGGCAGCTCCAGCAGGTCAGGTTCCATTGGCTGAGCTTCAGCGTCAGAAGGAGGAGCTGGAGGATCTGATTGCAGCTCAGGAAGCTGCCAAGGCTGAGTAATTCCAAGCAGGGGGCTGCTCTTTGATAGAGCAGTCCCTTTTTGACATCAGGTTATAAAGGGCGTGAAAAAAATGGGTATCATGGATTTTGTGAATATCCCTAAAAATAAAATAGATATGTTTATCCGTACCGTAGAGGTAGCTTCTTATCTGCCTGGGCGGGTGCGTTTGTATAGCAAGCAGCTAATAAGCAATCCTGACAATTGTCGCAAGGTCAAGGATTATCTGAGAAGCTACAGGGAGCTTAGCGAAGTAGAGGTAAATGAAGCAACTGGCTCTATTCTGATAAAATATACACCTCAGCTTCTTCATACTAACAAGGAGATGACCAAGGTGGAAGAATATATCAAAACCCATGTAAGCAACCTGGTAATATGTCAATCCAGTTTTTCAAAAGTTTTTAAAGCAATTCCT
>OLFV01000355.1_pt1 | contig 55545 bp, 52 predicted proteins | sample 1605551 | NCBI WGS metagenome assembly OLFV01 (sample SAMEA3888922, study PRJEB22519) | human gut metagenome | biome: human gut; feature: human-associated habitat; material: faeces | place: Denmark | collected 2011 | reverse complement strand
CCTCCAGAAGGCCGAAAGCGGCCTGCCTCTACGGGCAGGCCGCTTTCGGCGCAGGTTTACAGCAGGATACGGAATAAAGCGGTGTTTTGCTGTTTCCGGTCACGGAGCTATTTTTCGGGGAACAGCTCCCGGGCCTTTTCCGCGAAGCGGCGGCCGAAGATCTCGAAATCGGCCTTGCATTCTTCATAATGGTTGCCCACGGCATCCAGGGCCACAGGTCCCAGATGGATGTAGGGCTTGCCGTGGGCAGCACCGCCGGAATAGACCAGCATGCCCTTGACCAGCATGTGGGGCACCAGGGTCATGATGGCCACATCCGCGCCGCCCTGGGCATAGTGGGCCGTGGCAAAGACCCCGCCCAGCCTGCCGGCCAGCCTGATGCCGCGACAGCCTTCATCGAACCACCGTTTCATCTGCCAGCAGGTATTGGCCAGGTAGGTGGGTGTGCCGAAAATGATACCGGCACACTGGTCGATGTAGTCGGCATCCACGGTGTCTTCCACGGAAAAAAAGCGGGTCTCGCCGCCTGCGGCGGCCAGGCCGCGGGCGATGACTTCGGCCATTTCACGGGTATGGCCGGTCTTGCTGTAATAGATGATGGCAAATTTCATGTTCTGGATCTCCTCCAGGAGGCAGCCGCGGGAAAAGCAAGGGCTGCCTGCCGGTTTACATCTGTCCCAGCATGCGCGGCACGAAGGTCGAAAGATCAGGGAAGATGATGATGACCACCAGGGCCAGCAGGGAGGCGAAGATCAGCGGCAGGGCCGCCCTGCTGATGCGTTCCATGCTGATGCCGCTGATATTGGCGCCTACATACAGATTCACGGCCACGGGCGGCGTCACCTGTCCCACAGCCAGGTTGACTGTCATCATGATGCCGAACCAGACCGGATCCCAGTTGAAATGGGCCATGATGGGCAGCATGAAGGGCAGGAAAACATAATAGATGGAGATGGCATCCAGCAGCATGCCCGCCAGCAGCAGGATGATGTTGATCATCAGCAGGACGACCCACTGGTTGTCCGAAACGGCCAGAAGCACGGCGGACCCCTTTTCCACCAGCCCCACAGTGGAGGCCACCCAGGAGAAGAGCCCCGCACAGGTCACCACCAGCATGACCACGGCCGTGGCCCGGATGCTGGCCGCGAAGATCTCGATCAGGATGCTGAGGCTGTTGATGGTACGGTAGATGAACACTCCCACGAACAGGCCGTAGAACACGGCCACGGCAGCGGCTTCCGTAGGGGTGAACACGCCGCCGTAGATGCCGCCCAGGATGACCACGGGCGTCATGACCCCCCAGAAGGCTTCCTTCAGGGCCGTGCCCACGGCCTTGCCGCTGGCGTGCCCCCTGTAGCCCCGCTTGCGGGAGATGATGAGCACGGCCGCCATGATGAACAGGGCCACCACGATGCCCGGTACGAAACCGGCAGCAAACAGGGCAGGTACGGAGACATCGGCCACGCTGCCGTACACGATGAAGGCGATGCTGGGCGGGATGACGATGGCAAGGCCGGATGTGACGGAGACGGTGGCCGCGGCAAAGGCCTTGTCATACCCGGCCCTGGCCATGCCCGGGATCAGGATCAGGCCCAGGGCAGCTACCGTGGCAGGCCCCGAACCGCTGACAGCTCCCCAGAAGGTGGCGACGGCCACGGTGGCCAGGGCCAGACCGCCGGTCATGGAGCCTACCAGGGTCTCCATGAGGGCCACGATGCGTGCGGCGATACCGGAACGCTCCATGATATAGCCGGCCAGGATGAAGAAGGGGATGGCCAGCAGAGGGAATTTGGCCACGCCCGCAAAAAAGTTGTAGGAGAGCATGCTGAAGCCCAGGTCCCATTGCCAGACGACGACCAGGGCAGAAAAGCCCAGGGCCAGCGCGATGGGCACACGCAGGATCAGCGGGATGGCGAACAGGACCAGCAGCCAGAAAGCCGGATCGTGCAGCAGGGATGTGGTTTCCACACGGGCCTCCTAATAGCTGCCGCTGCGCAGGTCGGCGCAGGCACGTTGCAACATGCGGAAAATGATCAGTACGGAAAAAAGCGGGGTGGCGATGGTATACCACCAAACAGGGATGGCCAGCGCTTCGGAAATGACCTCCAGTTCGTACTCGTCCCGTACTTCCAGCCAGCCCGTCCAGGCCAGGGCCCCGAAAAAGACGAGACAGAGCGCTATGGAGAACAGATAGCAGCAAAAGCGTAGCGGCTTGGGCAGGGCATCATACAGGATGCTCATGCCCAGATGGCTGCCGTCGCGAAAGGAACGGGCCGAACCGAGCAGGACGATCCAGACAAAGAAGTTGATGGTCAGCTCCTCCGTCCAGGCAAACGAGAACGGTGTGCAATAACGCACGACCACATTGACAAAGGCGATGGTCACCATCACCGCCAGCAGCAGCGCGCCCAGCAGCTCTTCCAGGCGTGTATCCAGAAAACGCAGCATCGAATCCATCCGGTGGTTGAAAAGGGGAGGGCGGACCCTCCCCCGCAAAACAAAAAAACAGCGATCAGCAATGCCTGCCGTACGGGGGGCTTTCCCTAACGGACAGACGCCATGTCCTCCTCGGCGGCCTTGACAAGGTCAGCGCCGATCTTGGCGGTCCAGTCCTTGCGGACGCCTTCCGTGGCCTTGGCCAGGGCGGCGATCTGTTCGTTGCTCAGGCGGGATACCGTCATGCCGTTGGCTTCCATGACCGCATAGGGATCCGTGGTCTCGGGCAACTTGCCGATGCTCTTCAGATAGGCCAGGGCCGAACCGTCATCCATGCCCAGGCGGGAAAGGGCCTTGCCGTACTTTTCCGTTTCGGCGGCGCATTCCAGCAGCAGTTTCTGGTCTTCAGGGCTGAAGGACTTCCAGACGCGGGGATTGACGCCCAGCATCAGGGGGTCGATGATGTAGTGCCAGTCGCAGTGGAACGTGTGGTAATCCCATATCTTGAGCGGGATATTGATGCCGTTGGTGGGATTTTCCTGACCGTCCACCACGCCCTGCTGGAAGCCGGTGGTGGCTTCGCTCCAGTTCATGTTCACGGGGTTGGCGCCCAGGGCGCGGAACGTTTCGATGAAGATGGGGCTGCCCACCACGCGGATCTTCAGGCCGCGGAGGTCCTCAGGCCTGGTGATGGGGCCCTTGGAGGTGGTCAGTTCCCGGAAGCCGTTCTCGGTCCAGCCAATGATCTTGACACCTTTCTTTTCCACAGCCTGGGTCATCATCTTGCCGGACTTGCCGGCCAGGATGGCATCCATGGCCTTGTAGCGGTCGGGCTGCACGGCCAGGAAGAAAGGCAGGGCAGGCAGGTTCAGTTCCTTGATCTGGGGGGACCAGTTGATGGTGGAGGCCAGGGCAAAATCGATGGCACCGTTGCGCAGCAGCAAAAATTCCGAGGTCTGCTTGCCGGCCAGCAGCTGGCTGGAGTGGTAGACCTTGATGTTGATGCGTCCCTGGCTGCGCTCGCGCACCAGATCGGCAAAGAACGTGCCGGTCATGCCCCAGCCGGAAGTGGCGCCGGGCACGACGCTCAGTTTGTACTCGCTTTTGTACGGGGCTGCCGTCGCCGGCAGGGCCAGCAGACAGGCACACACGGCCATGACTGCCCAGCGGTAGAAAGCTTTCATGAAACATCCTCCTCAGGATAGAACGTCCTGTCGTGGCCACAGGTCCCCACGACACGCGGCAGCATCTCACAACAGCGGCAGGACGAAAGACAGCGCAGGCAAAATGACGACCAGGGCCAGGGTGGAAAAGATCCACAGCGCATTGGCCATGTCCACATCGAGCCCGAACAGGGCCGGGGGAACCAGGGCCGTCATGGCGACAGGCATACAGGAAAGCACCGTCACGACCCGCAGCGGCAGCCCCCCGTCTATGCTGCCGAGCCCGGCCAGGGCGGCCAGCGGTACCAGTAGCACGGGGACGCCGACAAATTTGACGGCCGCCAGGGCCGCGGCCTCGCGTGCGTAGCAGGACACGCGGGAAAGGCGCAGCCCGAGCCCGATGGCAAAAAGGAAAAGCACGGTGGCAAGGAGCATGGCGGCCGCAGCCAGGGATCCCAGCGGAGCGGGCCGGGGCACCCCCAGGACGTTGAGGGCCAGGCCAAGCCCCAGAGCCGTCAGGATGAGCAGCAGTACGGGATCAGGCCGGAAGGAACGCAGGCTGAAGACCCCTTCGCCGCCTCCAAGCCGGCGTGCCACGGGGAAAGAAATGCCGAAGTAGAACATTTCCTCGCAGAGCCGGAACAAGGCGACGATGGCGATGGCTTTTTCGCCAAAAAACAGGACAGAGACCAGTGCACCTATCGCGCCCAGATTGGCGAACGTACCGCAACAGTAGAAGCTGCCGGTACGCGGCCCATCCAGATGCAGGCCACGGGCGACCCGCAAGGAGAGTATCCCGCCCCAGATCCAGGACGCGATGCCCAGAAAGGGCAGGACAAGCAGACGGGAATCCGGTGAGGGCAGGCCCCACAGGGAGAGCATGGCGGAGCAGGGGATCAGGCAGAAAACCGCAAGGGACTGCAGGCGTTGCCGGACACGTTCCAGCAGGGGGCGGGGAATGCGCAGCAAATGCTGCACGGCATGACCCGCGGCAAGGCTGAGAAAAATGAGGCAAAGGGAAAGGAGCAACCTGTCCATAAAAACGTGATCCGGCTTCTGGCATCGGGCGCATGACGGCAGGGCATGTCATTTCTGATTCCGATGGCCCTGTCATGCTAGGCGCAGGTCCTTATCTTGTCAAAGCCTATCTGGCGTCTGGCTGTTGCCACGGAACAAAGGGCTGGCTATGCTGGCTTTCAGGAGCGTGTGCGGCCGTCCGGGCAGACGGCCCGTCTTTTTCCCTTCCCCGCCAAGGAGATGCCGATGCAAAAAACACTGCGTGCCCTCGTCGCCCTGCTGCTGTTTCTGCCTGTGGCCGGCATGGCCAGGGATTTCAACGGCTTCAGGGCCGATGTGCCTCCGGGATGGGAGGTCATCGGGGAAAAGGATGCTGTGGTGGGCTTTGTGTCGCCCGGCAGGGAAGCCGTAGTGACCGTGACCGTGGCCTCGGCCAGGGATATCGATCCGGCGTCCTTCGCTGCGGAGATGGCCCGGGGGCTGGGAGGCAGTGAGCCTGTGGAAGAGGATGGCGTCTACAGGTTCACGTTCGGGAACGATGGCATGGCTGTCGTGCATGCTGCCGGCGCGGACCTGCGCGTGATCTCCCTCACCGGAGGACATGCCGCCATGGAAGAGCTGATCGACAGCATAGAGTGGCAATGAACTGTGCGGGGAAAGCCCCCGCAGCCGTGCCTTTCCTGCCATGCGGGGAGGACACGTTCCGGCCGCCGGCATGTCCCTGCCCCGGTCGGGCGCTGACCAGGGGCGCATCACCGCCACGGGCGTCACAGCCCGGGCCCTGCCGGCATAAAGACTGTGACAGGGCAGGGCGGACATCCATCGGGAGTGGATGAGCGTGCCCTGTCCGTTTTTATGATGGGCCAGAGGAGGCCGCAACGGATATCCGCAGCGCGGGAACAGGATCGCCAGTCCTCCTGCCCGGCAGCAGAGGGACCGCCTCGTCGCCTCAAGGATACGGCATCTCCCGGGCAGGTTTCCGCACGGCTGCTGTACTAGTGGCCCTGCCCGGCCGGCAGCGTGTTCCGGCGCGTCCACCAGTGGAGCATGCCGACGAACAGGGCACCTCCGGCGATATTGCCCAGGGTGACGGGGATGAGGTTGCGGAGCGCGAAGTTGCTCCAGGTCAGGCTGGCCAGAGCGTCGGCGGACAGGCCCGACGCCGTGGCAAAAAGCTCATTGCCCGCTGCCATGATGCCTGCAGGGATGTAATACATGTTGGCCACGCTGTGTTCGAAGCCGGAAGTGATGAACAGCCAGATGGGAAAGAAGATGCCCAGCATCTTGCCGGTCTGGCTGCGGGCGCTCCAGCAGAACCAGACCGCCAGACAAACGAGCCAGTTGCACATCAGACCCAGGTAAAAGGCAGGCAGGAAATCCAGAGCCACCTTGCCTGCGGCGATGCGCAGGGTCACACCGCCGAGCAGTCCGGCGCCGCTGGCAAGCTGGCCGGACATGACGATCATATGGGCGACGAAGACGCTGCCCAGGAAGTTGCCGAGGTAGACGAACAGCCAGTTGCGCAGCATGGCCGTCAGGGTGATGCGTTTTTCCGCAAGGGCCATGCACATGAGCGTATTGCCGGTGAACAGCTCCATGCCTGTCAGCATGACCAGCATCAGGCCCACGGGGAAAAGGGTCCCTGCCAGACATTTGCCCAGGCCATAGGTCTCCGGGCGGGCGAGCAGGTTGAATGCGGCCATGTTTGACCCTTCCGCGGCAAAGGCGATGAAGGCTCCGGCCCAGAAGCCCAGTACGAGCTGGCGCAGCCAGCAGGCTCCGGCCTTTTTTTCTCCCGCGGCTATACCGAAGGCCACGGTTTCCGGTTGACTCAGCATAAGCGCATCCATCGCTCCTCCCGGGGATTGTGCTCTTTTGTGCGGGACCCGAAAAAAAATTGCCCGGTGAAAACACCAGGGCAGTCTTTTTTCGTTTTTTTCACTGATTGTCAACAGGTTGCGAAAACAGAGAGCATCAATCCCCCTGTGGGGAGGTCCCCCCGGCCCCGTGGGGGATGCCGTCGGCGATGTCGGCGAGGATGGCCATCACAGCGGCCGCGACCCGACGGGATGCCTGGCCGCTGGTCCCGGGCAGGCCCGGATGCGGACAGGGCCGGAGCAGCGCATCACCGGCGGCGGCCAGATCCGCAGCAGAGGGGCAGGCCTTGTGCCAGCCGTCATGGACAGCGACCTGATCAGGACGCAGCGGGGGCAGAAGCAGGACACGCTTGCCGGCATACAGGGCCTCCCGCAGCAGCGAGGGAGAATCACTCACGGCAAAAACGCAGGCGCACAGGAGCGAAAGGAAGGCAACATGCGTCAAGGGGGGCAGGATGCGGATACCAGGCGGGAGTTGCCGGCCAGGATCCTGGAAACAGGAAAGGGCGGACGGATGCTGTACCAGCAGGATGGAGAGGCCCTGCCGGGCGTGCAGTGCCTGCAGGCCTTCCAGCAGGAGGCGCCTGCGCTCAGGGCTGCGGAGGGTCGCCGGATGCCGGAGATAGCAGAGGATGAACGTGCCAGCAGCCATGCCGTGGCGCTCCGCCTCCTCGAAGGGCCGCAGGCGGGGACGGTCCATTTCGAACAGGTCATAGAGGGTGTCCCCCGTGACGCAGCTCCCCCGCTCCATCAGTTCGGCATGCAGGCGCTGCTCATCGGCAGGGTCAAGGCAGCAGAGCAGGCTGGACAGGCGGTCCGTGAGGCCGGCATGCCGCCCTTCCGGGCAGTTCATGTCTCTCGGCAGCTGCCCGGCTCCCACGTGGATGACCGGGATGCCGTGTTCCGCCGCGGCCAGAGCCGCCGCCAGCGTCGTGACGGAATGGCCGTAGACCAGCACCGCGGCAGGGGCTTCTCGCTGTATCAGCAGACTGGCCCTGCCCATGATGTGGGCCAGCAGGCTCGCATCGGAAAGGGATGCCGGGGCGGGGCCCAGCCGGTGGCAGGGGCTGATGGCGTAGTCCTCCAGCAGGGGGGGCCAGAGGGCGTGATCCCCCTTTTCAGCGGAGAGGACAAGACGGGGTTCCCAGGCCCGGAACGTTCGTACCGTACGTTCCACAGGGACATGTTGCAGCAATTGTGAACGCGTGCCGGTAAAAACGAGAACGTGCATGCTCATGGACAGGGCTCCTGTGTCACGAGAGCCGGTGGGGACGACGCAGCCGGGCCCAGATACTGCTGAGGGCGAACCAGACGCAGGCCACGAGGATCATGGTGGCGCCGCTGGCCGTGGACAGCCATTCCTGTGCCGAGAGCAGCAGTCCGGCTATCCCGGACGTGATGGCCACCACCTGGGCCCACCAGAACATGCCGCCTGCCGTCCGGGCAAAGTTGCGGCCTGCCGCCGCCGGTACGATGAGCATGGCCGTGACCAGCAGCACCCCAACGGTCCAGACACAGAACATGACGACCAGGGCCAGCAGGCCGGAAAAGGCATATTGCCACAGGCAGACATTGATGCCGTGGACACGCGCCATGACAGGATTGAGGGCGATATAGAGCAGGCGGTTGTAACCGATGATCTGAAAGACCAGCAGGGCGATGAAAAGAATGGCCAGGCACAGGATCTCGCCCTGGCTCACGGTCAGCACATCCCCGTAAAGAAATTGCTGCATGGTGCGGGCCATGCCCGGCTGGCGGCTGACAACCGCCAGACCGAAAGCCACCACAGCGGAAAAGACGATGCCGATGACCGTATCCGAGGAAAGGGCGCTGCCCCGGCGCACGGCCATGACGGCCAGTCCCACCAGCACGCCGAACGCAGGCATGGACCAGTGCGGATCCACGGACAGGAGCAGGCCCAGGGCCACACCGGCAAAGGCCGAGTGCCCGATGGCATCGGAAAAGAAGGCCATACGGAAGGAGATGACCTCCACGCCCAGGGCCGCCGTCATGGGCATGAGCAGCAGGACGGCCATCAGGGCCTGCTGCATGAACCCCAGCTTGAGGCAGTCCAGCGGCAGCAGGGAAAACACATGACAGATGGAGGAGATATCAGGCATGGCGCTGCCCCCTGTCTTTCCTGCCCGAAGGGGCCATGCGCAGGGCGTGGCACAGGGCGCCGCACTTGTCGCAGGCGGCTTCAGGGTGTTCGCACTGGTTGGGATAAAGATGGATGGGCACGCCGAACAGCTTCATCAGGGTAGGGGCCAGCAATGTCTGCTGGGGCGGTCCCTGGGCGATGATTTTTTTGTTCAGCCCGATGACGTGATCGGCGTAATGGGCCGCCAGGGGCAGGTTATGGGTCACCATGAGCTGGGTGAAGCCCTGCTGCCGCCGGGCAGCGTCAAGGACTTCCCAGAAAAGGCGCTCTCCCTGGAAATCGACCCCCGCAGCAGGCTCGTCCAGCAGCAGGATCTCGGGTTCGCGGGCCAGCGCAGCCGCCAGCAGGACGCGGCGCAGCTCCCCGCCGGAAAGATCGCTCATGCGGCGCCGGATAAGGTGTTCCGCATGGACGGGCGCCAGCGCCGTACGGGCACGCCGGGAGGCGCTGCCCTTGATGCCGAGCCAGAGGGGACGGCGCTGATGCCCCAGAGAGAGGAATTCGGCCACGGTCAGGGGCAGGGCGCTGTCCATCTGCAGGTTTTGCGGCACATAGGCCAGGCGCGGCCGGCCGTTGCGTCCCTGCATGCGGATTTCGCCGGTATAGGCGATCTCGTCGATGATGCAGTGCAGCAGGGTGCTTTTCCCGGCACCATTGGGGCCGACCAGAACCGTGCTGCTTCCCTGGGGGATGGCAGCGGAAATGTCCTGCAGGATATGGAGATCCCCGCGGCGGACGTCCACATGGGCGATGGTGATGGCGGCAGCCTGATCAGCGGGAGAGGGCATCTTCAAGGATCTGGCAGTTGTTGCGCATTTGCTGTTCAAAGTAGTCCGCAGGAGCATTCTCCGGTCCCGATGCCACGGAATCCAGCCGGATGACGGGGATGCCCGTCTCGGCGGCCAGCGTTTCCAGGGGGCGGGGCGAGAACTGGGGCTCGCCTATGAGCAGGACGGGCCGCTCTTTCCTGATATGGTCAATGCACTCCAGCAGCCTGGCGGCGGAGGGGGCCTGTTCTTCGTTTTCCTGCAGGACATCCATGACGTGCAGGCCGGCGGAACGCATCATGTAGGCCAGGGAATCGTGCTGCAGCAGTACGCAGGCGCCGGGGTGGGCGGCACCCAGGGCAGCAAGCCGTTTTTCCAGATCCAGCAGGTTCTTTTGCAGGGCAGCCGCATTGGTCCGAATGGTCGCCGTCTGTTCCGGGCAGGCGCGGATCAGGACTTCGGCCATGCTTCCGGCCATCTGGGCGGCGGCGGCAGGAGAAGTGAAGATATGCGGGTTGGCATCATGCGGATGGTCGTGCCCTTCCTCCTCATGGCCGGAGCGGCCGGCAAGCAGGGCGATGCCCTGACTGCAGTCGGCCTTGCGGGCGTCCGCCTGGGCCAGCGCCGGCGCAAAGGCCGCTTCCAGCCCCAGACCGTTCATCAGGATCACGTCCGCAGTGGCGACCTTGGTCAGATCGGCCGGGGTCGGCGCATAGTCATGCGGGCAGCCGGTGGCGGCGGGGATGAGCAGGTCGAGCCGGACATTTTCCAGTCCGGCCACCAGGGGACGGGCCAGTTGCCAGACAGGATATGTCGTGGCCAGAACGTGGACGGGCCGGGAGGCCGCCTGCGCGGGCAGGCCCAGCAGCGAGAGGAGGGCCAGGATCAGGAGGCTTGCAGCCGTTCGAGAGCTGTGCCGGGGTGCGAGTGCGTGCATAGGATAAATCCGAAAATGATTTTCAAAAAGCCTAGTAAAGAACTTGGCTGTCTGTCAACCACAGACTTGCCAGCCTCTCCGGCGGGCATTATGCTGGCAGGAAGACATCTTGGCAAGGCCTTTTGTGGCCGCCAGTGGCAGGAGGGAACGTGGTACGGATCGCCGGTGTCGTTTTGGCGGGGGGGCGTTCCCGGCGCATGGGCCGGGACAAGAGCCTGTTGCGTCTGGGCGGGGAGAGGGCCCCGACCCTGCTGGAACGGAGCCTGGCCGTACTGCGGCCGCTGTGCGCGCCGGTCTGGGTATCGTGCCGGACAGGGCAGACGTTTGCCGGCCAGTGTTGCGTGCAGGACATATTGCCGGTTTCCGGCCCCATCTGCGGTGTCCATGCGGCGCTGGTCCGTGCCCGTGCGGAGGGGATTCCGGCGGTGCTGGTGCTTTCGTGCGACATGCCGTTCATGCATACGGCGATGCTGCGGCGGCTGGTGACGGCAGCGGCCGCCTCTCCCCCAGAGGCCCTGATGACGGCCTTCATGGCGCCCAACGGCTGGACGGAATCCCTGGCCGCCATCTACCGGGTGGAGGCCGTGCCGTTCCTGGAAGCCGCCGCAGCTCAGGGACGCCTCAAGATGCGGGAGGCCGTGCCCCCGGAGCGGCAGCGCTTCGAGCCGTACGGTGCGGAAGATGCCCGTGTTTTTTTCAATCTCAACACTCCGCAGGATCTGCAGCGGGCGGCGGCCCACCCGGCGGGCAGCATGGCGCAAGCCGGGCGGGAAATTTGCCGAAATCCCTGACCGGGCTTGAATCTGCGGCTTGCTTGGGATATTATGCACAATATTCTGCAGATCGCTTTCCCTGTTTTCTGCAAACCGGCGGACCTCTGTCATCCCTTGTTTTCCCGGACGAGGAGAAGAATGTTTTTAAGCAAGTTTTTCAAACGCTTTGCCAGTGACAAACAGGGCACTTCCGCGAGCGACGGCAGTCCTGAGCATACCTTTGCTGTCCGCCACCATCGCTTCAAGCTGTTCCTGACGGCCTGGAACAAGTTCCAGGAGAATATGACCTCACTGGAATATACCCTGTGCTGCGACCACCCTTTCGGCCTGCACCGGGTTCGGGCCCTGTGCACCAGCGTGGCCACGCAGGTGTACCAGTGCATCCAGCACCTTGAACGGCTCAACCCTTCCCCGTGCAAGGCGCTGTATGAGCGTTTCGACCATCTGCAGACCGCGGTGGCCAGTGAGGTCTACCCGCATGTGCCGTTGCTGGAGGGGCCGTATGTCATCCCGCTGGCAGAAGCGGGCCGGGCAGCGGAGGCCCATCTGGCCGACAAGTCCACTGCCCGCCTGGGCGAGCTGCGCTGGCAGAACCCCGATGTGGTCCCGGACGGTTTCGTCGTGACGGCCGCGGGCTGCATGAGCCTGTTTGCCGGTACGGGCATGCTGGAAGAGATAAACCGGCGCATACAGGCTGCGGGGGGCTGTCTTCCCGAGACATTGCAGGAGCTTTCGGAAAGCCTGCGCGAGCTGACGGAAAGCACGCCCTTGCCGGAGCGGCTGGTGGAAGAATTTTGTGCCGCACTGGCGGCGCTGCGCAAACGGTGTCCGGGAGAGATGCGCCTGCTGTTCAAGGGACGTTTGTGGCCCTGCATGGATGACGGGGAAGACACGCAGGGCACGGATCCCGGACTGCTGGTCTGGGGGCCCACCGTATCCCTGCACGCCTCCGACATGGACATCCTGGCGTGCCTGCACACGACGCTGGCCCGCAAGCAGCAGGCCCAGGCCCTGGTCTACCGGCGTGCCCGCGGTCTGATGGAAACCAATGCCCGCATCTGCATCACCTGTCTTGCCGTGGAGGAGGGCAGCTTCGGGGGCATGGCGCATACGGCCAATCCCATCGACCTGAAGGGCGGCAACGTCCATATCTATTTTTGCAGCGGCCTGCCGCAGGACATGGAATATTCCCTGGTGCCCGTCAACGTGATGCACGTTTCCCGGACGCCGCCCTACAGGGTCAGTGCCCGATGTATGCATGATGCCGAGGACGGCAGCTCCTTTTCCGACCAGGCCGCTGCGGATGTGACCGCCCTGGCCATGGAGCTGGAAGGCCTTTCCGGCCGCCCCCAGTCCATGGTCTGGCTGCGTACCCCCTCAGGACGGACACAGGTGGTCATGGCCCGCCCCATGGTCATCAAGGCCCGGACCCGGGAAGAACGCGAGGAAGAGGCCGAGTCCCGCGCGGACGACAGCCTGCCTGCGCCCCTGCTGACCGGCGGCGTCACCACCAGCCGCGGCCGGGCCTGCGGCCCGGTGGTCATCGCCCGTTCGTGGTCCGATGTGCTCGATTTCCCTGACGGCGGCATCCTTGTGGTGCAGCGCGACCTGTACCTGTGGGCTTCGCTGGTGGACAGGGCCGGAGCCATCATCGCCGAGGACGGCCTGCTGGGGTCCCGCCTTTTTTCCCTGGCACGCGAATTCGGCATCCCGGCCATGTTCGGCCTGGCCGGTGCCACGGAAAAACTGACACCGGGAGAAAAAGTGACGGTCTGCACGGAGATGGGCTGTGTTTTCACCGGCCAGCTGGACGAGCTCCTGGCCCAGGCCCGTCCGCCCCGTGACTACCTGCCCGGCAGCCCCGTCTACCGGGTGCTGCAGCATGCGGCGGAGCATATCCTGCCGCTGACCATCGACGTGGACAGCGTGGACTTCAAGGCAGCCAACTGCCAGACGTATCACGATATCGCCCGTTACTGTCACGAAAAGGCCGTCAGCGCCATGTTCACCCTGGGGTCCGACAAGCAGTATGCGGCCCAGCGCATCAAACAGCTGCGGGACAAGGTCCTCAAGCAGTTCTGGGTCGTGAACCTCAATGACGGTTTCGGCAAGGTCCAGCCAGGGCCGGTCATTGATGTGGAGGACATCACCTCCATCCCCATGCAGGCTATCTGGCGCGGCATGAACGCCTATCCCTGGCAGGGGCCCCCGCCGGTGGACGGCAAGGGCTTCCTTTCCGTGCTGTTCGAGGCTACGGCCAATCCCAATCTGGATCCGGCGGCACAGACGGCCTATTTCACGGAAAAGAACTATTTCATGGTGTCGCGCGATTATTGCAGCCTGCATTCGCGCTTCGGCTTCCATTTCGTGTCCGTGGAATCCCGGCTGGGGGACCGTACGCCGGAAAATTATGTGGCCTTCCAGCTGCGCGGCGGGGCCGCCAACATCGAGCGCCGTATCCTGCGGGTGCGCTTTGTGGCCGATCTGCTGTGGGAATTCGGTCTGACGCCGGTGGTCCGCAACGATGCCGTGACCGCCCGCCTTGAGGGCATGGATATGGAAGAAGGCCAGTGTCTGCTGGCTGTGGCGGGATATCTGACCATCCACACCCGCCAGCTGGACATGATCATGCAGGACAGCGCCAAGGTGGCAGCGACCCGCAAGACCATGCTGAATCATTGCCGTATCCTGCTGACTGGCGGAGACCTTTCCCAGATTTCAGCCAAGGAGGAGTAGATGCCTTCCACACGGGAATACAGACGCATCTTCCGCCGTCTGTTCGTCACGCATCTGGGGCTTGCCCTTTTGCCGCTGGTGGCATTGGGGATCTTCAGCATAGACCGCATCAATTCCATCTATGATGAAAAGATCTCTGCCGGTATCGAAGCCGTGTGCAGCAGTAAGCACCGGGCCCTGGATACCTTTCTGCATGAGCGTGTTTCCCAGATAAAAACACTGGCCTTCACGCATGGCCTTGCCGAATTGCGGGATCCCGACCGTCTGAGCCGCATCTTCACGGTCATGCAGCAGAGCGGACGCTCCTTTGTGGATCTTGGCATCATCGGCATGGACGGCCGTCACATCTCCTATGTGGGGCCGTTCGACCTGCGCGATGCCAATTACGTCAGTGCGCCCTGGTTCACGGAGGTATTGCGCAAGGGCGTGTTCGTCAGCGACGTGTTCATGGGCTTCCGCAATGTGCCGCACTTCATCATCGCCGTCCTGCGTCATGAAGGGGGCGAGAGCTTCATCATGCGCGCCACCATCGACATGGAGGCCATCAACAGCCTGCTGCAGCGCGTCTATTCCGGAGAGCGCAGCGATGCGTTTCTGATAAATGAACAGGGCGTGCTGCAGACGGATTCCCGTGACTACGGCCGCATCATGGAGCAGTTCAATGTCACGCTGCCCAATGTGCTGCGTCAGGGTATCGCCCTGGTGCCCCTGCCGTCCCAGCCGGGGGACAGCGGCAGCAAGGAGCCCCTGGCGGCCATGATGCACCTGGATTCCATGCCGTGGCTGCTGGTGGTGGTGGACGATGTGCGTGAAAGCCTCGCCCCGTTGCACCGTCTGCGCATCTACATCCTGCTTTTCGTGGGCCTGGGCGCCGTACTGGTCACGGTGGGGGCCTTTCTGGGAACGCGGTACATCGTTTCCTGTCTGGCCGCTGCCGACCGCAAGCAGGCCCATATCGACGCCCGCATGCTGCAGTCCAGCAAAATGGCGGCCCTCGGCAAAATGGCCGCGGGCGTGGCCCATGAGGTCAACAACCCCCTCATGCTGATCCAGGAAAACGCCGGCTGGATCCGGGACCTGCTGCAGGATGAGAACCCCGGGAACATGGTCAATTATGACGAGATCATGGAGAGCACGGACAAGATCGAAAAGCATGTGCAGCGGGCCAAGGGGATCACGCAGCGCATGCTGGGCTTTGGCCGGCGCATGAACCCCGGCCGTTCGGAGATCATGGTCAACGTGCTGGTGGATCAGGCGACGGAATTCCTCAAGACCGAGGCCCGCGGCCGCAACATCACCATCACGAAGGATTTTTCTGCCGATGTACCTGTCATCCTTTCCGATTCGGCCCAGCTGGAGCAGGTGTTCATCAACATCATCGACAATGCCATCGATGCCATCGGCAAGAATGGCTCCATCACCGTGCGTACCGAACCCTGGGAAAATGGCGCACGCATCTACTTCAAGGATACGGGGCCGGGCATGGACGAAGAGACCATGCAGCGCATCTTCGATCCTTTCTTCACCACAAAGGCAGTGGGCGAGGGTACAGGGCTTGGCCTGGCCATCTGCTTTACGATTCTGGAAAAACTTGGTGGCCGTATCGAGGTCAGCAGCGTTGTGGGGCAGGGGACGACGTTCTGCATCAGCCTGCCCGCGGAACCGCCGAGCCAACCCCTTGAAACCAGTGAAGACGCCTAGGAGAATGCCATGCACGCACTCTTTGTTGATGATGAAGTGGAATTCCTGCAGCTGATGGAAAAACGTCTTTCCCGTCGCGGCATGACCATCGTGACGGCTCCTGACGGGCAGAGCGCACTGGATATCGTTACGGAGGCCATGAAGCAGCCCGAGACCATGTTTCAGGTGGTGGTCATGGATGTGCGCATGCCCGGTATGGACGGACTGGAAACGCTGCGGCATATGAAAAAGCTCGCCCCCCAGCTGCCGGTCCTGCTGCTGACGGGCCATGCCTCCCTCGGCGTGGCCGTGCAGGGTATGGATCTGGGCGCTTACGACTACATGCTGAAGCCCGTGGCCATCAACGAGCTGATCATAAAGATGGAGGAGGCGGTTCGCGCCGCTGCGTGATATGTCCATATTCACACGACTGCGACACTTGCTGGGCGGGCAGAAAGAGCTGAGCCCCGAGGATCTGGCACACGAGGAAGAGCTGAAAAAGCAGCTCCGCGAGCGTTGCGCCCGTTTCCGTCGCCTGCTGTCCTCCAACAAGAACGCGCTCGAAATCATGAGCGAAGTGGAAGAAGCCCTGGCCGGTTCGCATCCCTTCGGCATGAGTTATGTTCGCGGTGCCGGTACGCGGGCGGCGACGGCCGTATACCAGATGGTGCGCGAGCTGAATGCGCTTTCCGACAACCAGTACGAAGATCTGCAGGCCGCCTTCAATGACATCAGCGGCCGCATCACCGGCGTGCTGGAACGGAAGAGCCTGGTCACGGACGGCCCCCTGCTGCTGCCCCTGCCGGACATCCGCCTGGGGGACATGCCGCAGGTCGGCGGCAAGATGGCCAATCTTGGCGAAGTGTCCGCCAATGTGGGGCTGGCCGTGCCGGACGGCTTTGCCGTGACGGTCAATGCCTATCATGCCTTCATGGAATACAATGGCTTGCGCGACGAGATATCCCGCCGCATCCAGAGCGCGGACATGGAGAGCATGGATGACCTGTTCAGTCTGTCGGCCGCATTGCAGCAGTGCATCCTTAACGCGCCCTTGCCGCCGCAGCTGGAACAGGCCATTGAAGCGGCCGTGGCGGGCATGGTGGAACGCTGCGGCAGCGAACTGCGCCTTGCCCTGCGCAGCAGCGCCGTGGGCGAGGATGCCCTGGGCGTGACCTTCGCCGGGCAGTACCGGTCTGAACTCAATGTCCTGCCTGAAGAAGCCTGCGAGGTCTGGAAGGAGATCGTGGCCAGCAAATATGCCGTCACGGCCATGAGCTACCGTTTCCAGCGCGGCATCCCGGATGAGGCGGCCCCCATGAGTGTGGGCGTGCTCAGCATGGTGCAGGCACTGGCCGGCGGCGTGGCCTACAGCCGTGATCCCGTGGCCAGCCGGCAGGGACGGGGCCAGGTGACGCTCAATGCCGTCCCCGGGCTGCCCCAGGCCGTGGTGGACGGGGCCGTCACACCCGACGTGTTCGCCTTCAGCCGTCAGAATCCGCCGGAATTGCTCGAAAAGCACATCGCGCACAAGGCCTTTCGCCTGGATTGTGCTCCTGAGGCGCTACAGGGCGTCGTCCGTTCCGATCTGGAAGGCGAGGCAGCTGTCCGTCCCAGTCTGACGGATGCCCAGGCCCGCGAGCTGGCGCAGGTGGCCCTGGCGCTGGAAGAATTCTACAACGAGCCGCAGGACGTGGAATGGGCGCTGGAGCCCTATGAAGGCAACACGCGCATCGTGGTCCTGCAAATCCGTCCGCTGTTCGAAAGCGTGTCCGACCAGGCGGCGGAGCCCCCGGCGGCAGTGGCAGGGGACGATCTTCCGGGAGATCTGCCCGTCCTGGCCCAGGGGGGGATGGCCGTCAGTTCCGGGGTCGCCGTGGGGCCCGTTTTCGTGGCCCGCAAGGATGCGGACATGCTTTCTTTCCCGCGGGGCGGCATCCTGGTCATCGAGCGGGCCCAGCCCCGCTGGGCCACGCTGCTTTCCCGGGCTGCGGGCCTGATCAGCGAAACGGGCGGCATGGCCGGCCATCTGGCCTCTGTGGCGCGGGAATACAAGCTCCCGGCCTTGTTCAGCCTGAAGAATGCCGGCCGTTTGCTGGAAAACGCCGGTGAGGTCACGCTGCTGGCCGACCGGGGCACGGTGCTGGCCGGCAGCCATCCCGAACTGATCCCGGCGGGGACGACGCCTCCCAACCTCATGGCCGGGAGCCCTGTCTATCAGCGCCTCAAGGAACTGGCGGCCCTGATGACGCCCCTGCACCTGCTGGATCCTGATTCGCCGGATTTTTCACCGGTCAACTGCACCAGCCTGCACGACATCACGCGTTTCTGCCATGAAAAGGCCGTGGGCCTCATGTTCGACAGCGAGGCGGCCCTCAGCCGTAACATGGGCAAACAGCTCAAGGTGGGTGTCAAGCTGCAGTACTGGGTCATCGACATGGATGACGGCTTCAAGCGCAGCATCAGCGGGCCGCTGGTGGAGCTGGGGGATATTGCCTGCAAGCCCATGCTCGCCTTGTGGAACGGCATGGTGGCCGTGCCCTGGGCCGGGCCGCCGGCGACCAGCGCCTCGGGCTTCATGAGCGTCGTGTTCGAGAGCACCATGAACCGCGAGCTGGAAAGTACGGCGCCCACGGCCATGGCTGACAAGAACTTCTTCATCATCGCCTCGCGCTATATGATCCTGCAGGCCCGGTACGGCTATCATTTCTGCACGGTGGAATGCCTTGCGGGCGAGAATGAACACGAGAACTTCGTCAGCTTCCAGTTCAAGGGCGGGGCAGCGGATGTCAGCCGCCGCATCCTGCGCGCCAGGATGCTGGCCGATTTGCTGGAGACCCACGGTTTCCGCGTGGACATCAAGAACGACTCGATGTTTGCCGTGGCGGAGGCGTACAACGCCGAAGAGACCCTGCGCCGGACGCGCCTGATCGGCTACCTGCTCATCCATAGCCGCCAGGTGGACATGATCATGAAGGATACCGTGCGTGCGGCGGCCCTCAAGGAAAAGCTGGCCGGCGACATGGCAGCGCTGATGGCAAAGCCCTTGCAGTTCAGCTGATCCGCGAGTGCGGTTGACACGCATACGACGTTATATTAGAAGACGGCATGCCTTTTCCGCTCTGGAAAAGACAGCCCGGGCAGTTAGCTCAGCTGGTTGAGCACCGCCCTTACAAGGCGGGGGCCACAGGTTCAAGTCCTGTACTGCCCACCAAATCACGAGAGCGAGGGGGTATATGCAAAAATATCTCCTGATCATGAAAGTCGTTTAGACGTGTGTTACATCATGTGCTAAATCGCTTTTTTATTGCCGGCCGGGAAGGGGATGCCCCTCCCGGCCTTTCTTGTTGCATCGAAGCGGTCAAAGGTCCTAGCAAGATCACGGTCGCATGTGCTCTTGAATAAGTTTGCGGCGCTATTGGCAGCAATTTGCGCGCGTATCGGCAGTGGAACAGCAAAAGGCGGGGCGGTTTTTTCCCGCCTTTTTTGTTAGTCCGGTTGTCGTTTGGGGGATGGCGGGACCGGCATGCGCAGGCACTGGCCCCGGTCCGTTTTCAGGAAGCGGATGTACTTGGGCTGCCGTGCCCGGTCAGTGCTGCCCACCTTGCGGCCAGGAGACAAATGTCACTTTCTGTGGAGGCGGGAATCCGTTTTTCCTCTGTCGGTATCTGCAAGGGCCTGCAGTCTGACACGGTACTTGCTGGGGGCCATTCGCGATTTTTCCCTTATGGTTGCAGGCAGCAAGGCCAGCAGGCTTTGTTCCTGACGATAACATTTTATCTTCAGCAAGTCATAGTATTCGCCCCTCTGGGATACAGCACCTGGACATGGCTTGCCCGGGGAGGGGGGAGGGTCCAGCCTGGTGGCATGGGCTGAACGGCAGTGATTTTTTATTGTAGGAAAATTTTGCTTTTTTTCTATTTTCGTACTATCAAACCAAACACAGGCGGGCATGCCGTGTCCATACGAGGCGAGATGGAGCGGGTAGGGCAGGCTATCCGTCTTTTTTTCAGCTGGATAGCTGCGAGGGAAATGGCCGGGGCGTCTGCGCTGCCTGCTGCCGTGGCCGCGCGAGGCTGTTCTGTTGCAAGTCCCGGCCGGAAGAGGTCAGCAGACCTTTGTGTCACAGGAGTTTCCTTCACGGATGGCCGCCAGAGCCTGTTCAGATCGCTAACATGCTATCCCATCCATTTTTTTGTTTTTCAGATACTTCCCTGAAAAGGTGAAGCGTCATGCCGCCACGGCGACAGAATGGAGTTTTTATGGAAAGAAAGTTCCCCTATTTGTGCAAACCCATCACCATCGGGCGTGTCACGTTCCGCAACCGCATGTTTTCCGCTCCCATGGGTGGTACGGACATCACCAACGACGGCTGCATCGGCCCCAAGTCCACCGCCTTTTATGAGCTGCGGGCCAAGGGCGGCGCCGGTGCCGTCACCATCAGCGAATGCATGGTGCATCCGAAGACCGACGGCAGCCATGCCTATCATCTGGATACGGCCATTTTGAATTCTCTGGCCTCCTTCACCTACACGGCGGACGCCATTCGTCGGCATGGCGCCATCCCCAGTGTGGAGCTTTCGCATTCCGGCATGTATTCCGGTACCTACATGACGGACAAGAGCCGCCAGCACGGCCTTGCCCAGTGGGGACCTTCGGCCTGTGTGCGTCCCGACGGTGTGGAAGTGGGCGAACTGACCCATGAGATGATCGACGAGATCGTGGCCGCTTATGGGCAGGTCGCCGGTCTGGCCAAACGTGCGGGCTTTGAGATGATCATGGTTCACGGCGGTCACGGCTGGCTCATCAACCAGTTTTTGTCGCCCTGGTTCAATCACCGCATGGACGAATACGGAGGCAGCATCGAGAACCGTTGCCGCTTTGCCCGCCGGGTGCTCCAGGCCGTACGCGAGGCCGTGGGCCCTGGTTTCCCCATCGAATTCCGCATGAGCGGTTCCGAGCTGTTTGAGGGCGGCTATACGCTGGAGGACGGTATCGCCATCGCCCGGGAGCTGGAAGATGGCATCGACCTTTTGCATGTTTCCGCCGGTACCTACCAGCGCGGCTTTGGCGACACGCATCCTTCCATGTTCAAGGAACACGGCTGTAACGTCTATCTGGCGGCGGAGATCAAAAAGCATGTCTCCATCCCCGTGGCCACCATCGGCGGCTTGAACGATCCTGCCCAGATGGAGGAGATCATCAAGTCCGGCAAGGCCGACGTGGTCTATATGGCGCGTGCGCTGCTGGCCGATCCTTTCCTGCCGGAAAAGGTCATGGCCAACCGGGACGAGGAGATCGTCCGCTGCCTGCGCTGCTTTACCTGCATGGCTGAACGTGCGGCCACGGCCACGCGTCGCTGTACGGTCAATCCGCTCATCGGGCGCGAAATGGAAGGCGACCGCGTGCTGCCTGCACCGGAAAAGAAAAAAGTTCTGGTGGCGGGCGGCGGCCCCGGCGGTCTGTATGCGGCCTGGACAGCGGCCCGGCGCGGCCATCAGGTGATTTTGTGCGAAAAAGAAGACAGCCTTGGCGGCATCCTGCGCAGTGAGCAGGCGCTCCCCTTCAAGTACGAGATGTATCAGCTGGCCGGTACCTACACCCGCCTTGCCCGCAAGGCTGGCGTGGAGATCCGCCTCAATACGGAAGTGACCGCGGAATATGTGGAGCGGGAGGCGCCCGATGCCCTGATCATCGCCGTGGGTTCCCGTCCGCTGCTGCCGCCCATCCCCGGCCTGAAGGGCGGCAATGTGGTCGTGGTCAACAATTACTACAAGGAAAAGGACAAGGTCGGGGAAGATGTGGTCGTTTTCGGTGGCGGCCTTGCCGGGTGTGAGTGCGCCATCCATCTGGGCCAGGAAGGCAGGACCGTCCACATCGTGGAGATGCGGGATGCCCTTGCACCTGATGCCAATGTGCGCCACCGTCCTCTGCTGCTGAAGGAAGTGGAGAAGTACGCCACCGTCCACACCGGCTGCCGGGGGCTGGAAGTCCGCCCTGACGGCATCTGGTGTGAAGACAAGGAAGGGCATCAGTTCCTCGTGCCCGGCAAAAGCGTCATCGCGGCCCTTGGGCAGCGCTCGTGTACGGATATCGTGGAAGAATTGCAGGATGGCGCGCCCTTTGTGCGCATCATCGGTGATGCCGCCCGCGTTTCCACCATCACCAATGCCGTCTACTGGGGCTACCACGCCGCTCTGGATATCTGATCCTGATACCGTCTGCAGCGGGGGCGCTCGTGCGCTCCCGCCAGTTTCCAAAAGGACTGTCGGCAGGGGGATTACCGGGAGGCGACGGGCAAACGCGTTGACGCGCCCTTGCCCTTTTGCCGACCGTCGATATGGAGAATCAAACCTGCCCGAGCGACTGCCTCCTAAGCAAGTAGGCGCACGCAGGTTTGCCACAGCAACATGCGGGGCGTAACAGGCGACAAGAGGCAGCGATGATGCTTTACCTCAGGCGGCAGGCTTCTTTGATGGCCAACGGGAGCTCCTTGGAACACCGCAGCACACCTTTGCCCGGCAGGAGAGGATGTGGATACATGGCTGTCATTCCTCTTCAGTCTGTAGAAGCAGGCTTATGGCCTGACCCGCCGTACTACGGATAACGGGTACGATAACTGTGCCGTCGTTGAGAGGACTCCACAGGGGACTTGTTCAGGTCTTTCTTTCCCTGAGATGCCTAGCCGATTGCCGGTGCCCTAAAGTCCCTGAGCCGTGAGGACTTGGGACTTTAGGGCACCGGAGCGTGCAAGAACGAAACTGTCCTTGTGAATAAAGTCAGGATGCTAGACACACCGTTGTGGTCTTCCTACGCCTACCGGACAAGCTGATCCCCACGATTCGATATCTTTTTACTGTGCAGCTCCCAGCGAGGCCGCGGATAGTCCCCTTTGATACAGGCAAGGAACTGTTTGTAGGGGAATTGCTCGTCATCGTACAGGCCAAGTTCACCAAAAAAGCATTGTCCATCCGGGCTCATGACAGCTGATTTTATGGTTCGCTCCGAAGGCAGAGATAGCCCGAAATGTTCCAGATAGCGCGCGAGCGGCATGGGACGGGGAATGCTGTCATGGGGCAGGAGGAGGTCTTCATTCCAGATCCAGATTTCAGCATCCATCTCATAGAGGATGGTTTTGCCGTCATCGCTGATATCCAGCCCCATCAGCGCCGGGCCATCGTCGATGGGGATATCGTTTCCCTTGGCATCCAGCCGGACCAGAACGGTCAGGGTCTTGGAATCAAGGAGGAACGGGCGGGCAGGCTTCTTGGGCACTTGCTTCAGATAGAGTGCACACAGGGTGAAGCGGGCATCAAAGCTGGGGATGGAACAAAATAAATCGTCAAGTATCCAGTCCGCATGCAGGGGGCTGTCTGGAGCCGCTTTTTTCAGTTCGCTGTCCGAAAGAATGCGGCTGCGCCGGAAGCCCGACCATCTTCCCCAGCGAAAGAGAGGATTTTGCGGATCACCCGCCTGCAGGATGCGTTTCTCCCCCTTGGCCAAATCTACAGAGGCGTGGGGCAGCACACCGCCAAATGTAAGTGGACGTAGTTTGCCTGTTTGCAGATCGACGACCTGAACGCTGTTATTTTGCTGCTTTTGCAGCAGCTTTTTGCCGTCGCGACTCAGGAGTCTGTAGTACGGGCTGGCGTCAGGCCGGGCGATTTTGTCCAGTACGCGGAATTGATGCCTGTTCCTGACGGAGAACCAGCGGTTGTAATACGGCGTCAATTCCAGATTTTCAGCAGCTTTGCCTTTCGCAGCTGCGGGGGAAGAGGGGGGATTTCTTTTGCCATACCCCAGGGCGGTCTTGCCGTCCGCCGACAGACCGTACCATTCGACATCTGCGATGCCGTGTTTGGACATATACTGCAGCGGTTCGCCGTAGCGCCAGATGAACCCGGGGCGTGCCCAGGTCTGGCCGTACGGAGCAGAGTGGATGGCATCATTGATGGATACGAACCCCAGCATGGAGCGCCCGTCATCGCTGAGGAAATCCCCCATACCGAAATGTCCTTTCGGAGGGGCAAGGCGGACCAGACCAAAGTCCCGGCTCCAGACAAAGGGGGCGCCATCAAGAAAGCCGGTCATAGCCCGGCAGTCCGGTGCGATGGCCTTGATCCGTCCATTGCTGCCAAGGAGCGGAACCATATCCATGATGAAGCCTTCCGAAGGGGCGGAGGGAACGGCATATATCATATCGGGACAGGAAAAAAACAGAGGCGATATGAACAGCAAAAGGATGCAAAAATAATATTGATGGCAATGAAGGAGCCGCTTCATACTGAAACCTCCCGTTGATCAGTATAGTGCTCAGGAAGGCAGCAGGCTGTCAAGATTACGGGTAAATGTCCTCCCCGTGCCCTGCGTGTGGCTTATATTCTGCACAAGGGCAGAAAATGGAAAACAGCATCCTTATATTCTGTAGAAATATTAATAATTGTAATTATTATATATTGAATTATATAGTTGATAAGTATAGAGTATAAAAGGAGGTTTATATGAAAAATATCGAACGTACTAAAGATAAGAATATAGATAAAATACTTTTTACAAGAAATTTTTATCTAATCTGTATTGCAAATCTATGTACATGCATGGCAATATATTCAGTCATGCCCGTACTTCCTCTGTATCTGATCGATGTCCTGCATTGCAAGGAATCGGTGATGGGGATAGGGCTTGCAGCATTCCCCCTGATTGCCCTTGCAGTACGTCCTTTCTCTGGAATGATGTCAGATATGATGGATTGCAAGCGGCTCCTGCTGATTGCCACCACCTGCTGCGCCATTTTTTTCCCTCTGACATACATGGCAGCGACAATATCGATTTTTATCTGCATACGGTTGTTGCACGGTGTAAGCTTTTCCATCATGACGACCTCACAGGCAACGATGGCAGTCGGTTTTATTCCTGAGAAAAAACTGGGGATGGGGATCGGGGTATTCAGCAGCATGCTGTCGCTGGGGATGATCCTTGGTCCCATGCTGGGCTTGTATGTAACAAGCAGATTTTCTTATGCTGCTGCTTTTGGCTTGCCCTTTATCTTTGCCATGTTGGGTACCTGCTTGCAGCTCTTCATAACATCACCGCAAAAAATACAGGCGGCAAAATCCAGAAAGCCTACCTGGGACATGCTTTTCATGCCGCAAGGCCTCTACGCCCTGTCCTCATTGTTCATTGCAGCATTCATGCTTGGGATGATCTCAAATTATACCTCAGTACTGGCCAGAGACACCGGTCTGGACTCCTATGCCAGTGCGTTCTTTTTGCTGATGGGGATAGGGCTCCTGGTGAGCCGTCTGTTTTCCGGCTATATTGTGGATAAAGGATATCTCGTCCTTCTTGTCTGCATGGCGGATCTGGTGGCACTGGGCGCTGCGCTGCTTCTTGCCCGGACGACATCGCCGGTACTTTTTCTGGGATGCGGTGGGCTGCTGGGCATGTCGCTGGGGGCGCTCCTGCCCAGCTATCAGACAGTGCTTGTACATCTGGCGGACAAAACAAAGCGGGGGGTTGCCAATGCCATGTACTTTATCGGGATGGATAGTGGCATATGCCTTTCCCTCCTGATGGGAGGTGTTATCTCACAGTCATTGGGAATGGATGTCGCCTATATGGTTGCAGCCTGGGGACAGCTTGTTTCACTGGGGATATTCCTCAAATTTGTTGCACCCCAATATCGCGCTGTTCTCGGTTCTGAATAATGCGGCGTGCTGGCACGACATCCCCTGTTGTCCTGCGACCAGAGGAAAAAGGAGGACGTTTTTTGGCAGCAGCAGGCAGAGCACAACGAAAATAGAAGATGCGGCCCACGCAAAGAAGATGATGGCCGGAACGACGGGTTGTTGGGTGGGAGTGGCAAGTGCCGTGCGGGTGAGCGGAAGAAGCGGCAGCGGATGGCATTTGAGGCACCTTTTGTACCACCTGTTTGACCCAAATTCGTAAAGGCAGGAAAAACAGGGGACAGGATGGGCTTGCTGCACTGCTCGAAACAACAAAAAAGAAAGGGTTGCGGCTACTTGCCACAACCCTTGATGTCTTGCTGGTGCCGAGGGCGGGAATCGAACCCGCACGGCGGTTGCCACTACCACCTCAAGATAGCGTGTCTACCAATTCCACCACCTCGGCACAAGTGGAGTGATACAGAAAACCGCTGGCCTTGGCAAGAACTTTTTTTCGTTTTGGAAATTTTTTTGTCCTGTCCGTCCAGGAGCCTGGGGGCTTGCGTTGGGCACAGCTTACCGGTACACCAAGAAACGGCAAACTTTACCATTGTTTTGCCTGGAGAAAGATCATGGATGACGCTGTTCGCTCATTTTTGCAAAAAACAGGCCCTGTCCTTTGCGTTGACATCGGCAGCGGCACGCAGGACGTCCTTCTGGCCCGCCCGGGACTCGAGGTCCATAACTGGCCACGTTTTGTGCTGCCTTCGCCAGCCCGGATGGCAGCACAGCGCATACGCGAACTGACCCTGCTCAAGCAGGCGGTATGGCTCTATGGAGAAAATATCGGCGGCGGTTTTGGTCTTGCCGTGCGCGACCATATCAAGGCCGGCTTCACTGTCTGCAGTACGGCCAGCGCTGCCAGTGCCCTGCACGACAATCCTGCGGTGGTCCAAAGCATGGGCGTGCAGATAGCGGAGCAATGCCCGCCCGGGGCTGTGCCGGTGCCGCTCTCAGATTATTCGCCGGAATTTTTTGCCGGACTGCTGCGGCAGGCCGGGCTCCCGTTGCCCCATCTGGTGCTGGCGGGCTGTCAGGATCATGGCTTTCATCCCAATGGCAACCGCATGGGACGCATGCAGGCCTGGACGGCCCTGTTGCAGTCCTCGGCCTTGCCTGCCAACTGGATCTATGAGCAGCCACCGGCGCAATGTACCCGTTTGCTGGCTTTGCAGAAAAGGACAGGAGGCCCGGTGGCTGATACCGGTACTTGCGCGCTGCTGGGAGCCCTGTGTGTGCCGGAGGTCATGAAGCGGAGCTGGCGCGAAGGGATCACCATCATCAATGTGGGCAACAGTCATACCGTGGCGGCGCTGGTCTATCAGGGACAGGTACGCGGTATCTACGAGCACCACACCGGCATGCGCACCCTGCAGGAATACCTTGCGGATCTTGAACAGTTCCGGCGTTCCTGGCTGCCGTGCGAGGAGGTCCTTGCGCACGGGGGGCACGGTACGGCGTTTGGCCCTTACTGTGAGGAAGCCGGAGGCTACGAACCCACCTATATCCTGGGGCCGAAGCGGGAATTTTTGCAGGGACAGGGACAGTTCCTGGCCCCGTATGGCGATATGATGCTGGCGGGTTGTTTTGGCCTGCTCTGGGGATGGGCGCACAGGGGCGATGACGCCGGGCGTTTATAAAAGATGGACAAGCAGCAACAAGGTTTTGACATGGAAGTTTTCGATACAGCGGAATTGTGGAGCAGGGATCAGATTGAACACACCCAGCTGACGCGTCTCAGGGCCACGGTGGCCCATGTGCGCAAGAGCGAGTTCTATCGCCGCCGTCTGGATGAAGCCGGCGTGACGCCCGGGAGCATCACGTCGCTGGACGATATCCGGCGCATTCCCTTCACCACCAAGCAGGATCTGCGGGACCAGTATCCCACGGGGCTTTTGTGCGTGCCGCGCAGCGAGATCGTGCGCATGCACTGCTCCAGTGGAACCACGGGCAGTCCTGTGGCCATCTGCCATACGCAGAACGATATCAACTGCTGGGCTGATCTCATGGCCCGCTGCCTGTACATGGTAGGCGTACGCCGTGATGATGTGTTCCAGAACATGTCCGGTTACGGTCTGTTCACCGGGGGCCTGGGGATCCATTTCGGCGCCGAGCGCCTGGGCTGCATGACCATCCCCGCCGGCCCCGGCAACTCGCGCCGCCAGATCAAGCTGGCCAAGGACTTCAGGACCACGGTCGCCCATATCCTGCCGTCCTATGCGCTCATCCTTGGCGAGCATCTGCGCAATATGGGCGAAGATCCGCGCGACTTTCCCCTGCGCATCGCCGTGGTGGGGGCCGAGCCCTATACGGTGGAATTCCGGCGCCGTATCGAAGAACTCTTCGACATGAAGGCCTACAACTCTTACGGCCTCTCCGAGATGAACGGCCCGGGCGTGGCCTTTGAATGCCAGAACCAGAACGGCCTGCATGTCTGGGAGGATGCGTACCTGCCGGAGATCGTGGATCCTAGGACCGGCGAGCCCGTGCCCGACGGCGAGATCGGCGAACTGGTCATGACCTGCCTGTGCCGTCAGGGCATGCCCATCCTGCGTTACCGCACCCGCGACCTGACCCGTTTCCTGCCCGGGGAATGTTCCTGCGGCCGTCATCACCGCCGCATCGACCGCATCCTGGGCCGCGCGGACGACATGTTCATCATCAAGGGTGTCAATGTCTATCCCATGCAGATCGAGCAGGTCATCATGACCTTCCCCGAAGTGGGGCAGAATTACTGCATCCTGCTGGAGAACGACGGCATCGGCGACGTCATGCGCGTGCAGGTGGAGATTCGCGACGAATACTTCGTGGAAGACATGCGCTGCCTGCAGGGCCTGCAGAAAACCATCGCCCAGCGGCTGCGTGACGAGATCCTGGTGACGCCGCGTGTGGAACTGGTGCAGAGCAACAGCCTGCCCAGTAGCGAAGGCAAGGCCGTGCGCGTGTACGATACCCGCGTCAAGAAGTAGGGTATGGAAGGGTTCATCGCGCTGGCTTCGTTCAGCCTGGCCTATGCGTTCATCGTCCTGCTGGGGCTGATCCTGCTGCTCAACATCCTTGGCCTGCCCGCCAACTGGGTGGTAGTGCTGCTGGTGGTGCTGTGGAAATTCCTGCACCCGGCCGCCGGGGCCCTGGATGTCTGGTTCTGGATCATGTTCCTGGGCCTGGCCGTCCTGGGCGAGGTGCTGGAAATGGGCGTACAGGTCATGAACGCCAGACGGCACGGCTCCAGCACATCCGGCACAGTGGCCGGCATGGTGGGGGCCATTGCCGGGGCCATCTTCCTGGCGCCGCTCTTTTTCGGGCTGGGGGCGTTTATCGGGGCTCTGGCAGGCGCCTGGCTGGGCTGCCTGGTCATGGAGCTGCTGCGCGGTCGCCCCGGCAAGGAAGCCTTTGATGCAGCCTTCGGCACCATGATGGGGCGCTTTCTGGGAACGGTCTGCAAGCTGGGCACGGGCAGCGCCATGGTCGTGCTGACGGCCCGTCGCATCTGGCCGGATGCCGTACCGGTGCCGCCGCCGTTGCATCCTGCAGTGCCGGAGCCGGGGCAGGTCGTGATGCTGTTGAAGAACTGGTTGTGTTGAGGTGATCATGTCGCTGGATTTACTGCAAGTGGTTCTGGTTCAGACGCGCTTCCCCGAAAACATCGGCATGGCTGCCCGCGCCTGTGTCAATATGGGCAGCCGGAGCATCCGTCTGGTGGCACCGGAACGCTGGGACAGGGAAAAGGCCCGGCCTCTGGCTACCCCCAAAGGGCAGGGCGTGCTGGATGATGTGCAGGTCCTGCCGGAGATGTCGGCAGCTGTGGCGGACTGCTCGCTGGTCATAGGGACCACGGCCCGGACCGGGGGCTGGCGGCGTTCCCTGCTGTCCCCCGAGCAGGCCGCGGGTGAAGTGGCCCAGGCCCTGGAACGGGGGGAAAAGGTGGCCATCGTGTTCGGTCCCGAAGACCGGGGCCTGGATAATGATGCCATCCAGCACTGCCAGCGGCTGGTGACCATCCCCACTAATCCTGAGGCCAGCTCGCTCAACTTGGCGCAGTCGGTATTGCTGCTGTTGTATGAGTGCGCCAAGGCCGTGCGGGCTCGTCAGCATGAGCCTGCCGGAGAAAAGGCTTCGGCGGAGGGCGGCTCCGGCCGCGTCATCTCCTCGGCCGACTATGAGCGCCTTCTGGACAATCTGAAGGACATGCTGCTGCGGCTGGATTGTCTGCATGGTGACAACCCGGACTACTTCCTGATGCCCTGGCGGCGTCTGCTGGCCCGGGCCCAGGTGCGCCGGCATGAATATGACGCGCTGATGGGCTTGTGCCGTCAGGTCCGCAACAAGCTGGATGGCAGCAAGAAAGCATAACTGCTGCGACAACAGAAGAACGTATGGACAAACAGCTCCTGCAAAGGAGCTGTTTTCCTGCCTGACTTCACCCGGATGGAGGGAAAAAGCCCGCGCCGGAACTGGCCGGCAGGGAAGAGCATGCCTGGCATGTGAGGGGCGTGCCAGATATCGCGGGTGGCCGGGCAGGATGTCTGCAGAAAAAGCCCCGCCCGCACGCGGCAGGAAAGGCCTGTACCTGGCCGCCGTTCCAAGATTTTTTACCGCAAAAGGTTGACGAACGTTCCGGCAAGGCAGACCCCCGTCCCGGGTGCAGGGCCGGGCGCCGCCATTGCGTCCGGCCCTGGCCAGTGTATGCAAGGAGAAAGATCCATGAGTGGAAAAAACATCCTCGTCATTTCTTCCAGTCCCCGCCGGAGGGGCAATTCCGATCTGCTGGCCGATGCCTTTATCGAGGGAGCGCAGGAAGCCGGTCATACCGTTGAAAAGATAAGCCTGCATGACAAAAAGATCGGTTTTTGCAGGGGCTGTCTCGGCTGTCAGAAAACGCAGCGCTGCATCCTTCGGGACGATATGGATGACATCCTGCCGCGCATGCAGCAGGCCGAGGTGATCGTTTTTGCCAGCCCCGTCTATTTCTATTCGCTGTGCGGTCAGCTGAAGACCCTGCTGGATCGTACCAATCCTCTGTTCGCCGGGGACTATGCTTTTCGCGACATCTATTTGCTGGCCAGTGCTGCCGACACGGACGAAAAGGCCATGGAAGGCCCCAAGAAAGCTCTGGAGGGCTGGGTGGTCTGCTTTGAAAAGGCCCGGCTGTGCGGCGTGGTACAGGCCCTTGGCGTGGCGGAAGCGGGTGATATCCGGCGGACGCCTGCGGCGCTGGATGCTGCCCGCGATCTGGGCAGGGGCATCCGCTAGAGGCATGGTTTGTCTGCCGGATCCTCTGACAGGCGAAACAGGGCAGGGGACAGTGGCCTTTGGTTGCCTGCATTAGCAGGCAATATCAGGAGTGGCTGCTGTCCCCTGTTTTTTTAGAAAAGACTTTGTTCAGGAAGGTTGGCTTATTTGTCCGACAGCCCTGTGACGCCTTCCAGCCATGCCCCTTCCAGGCAGGTATCTCGCAGACTGGCACCACTCAGGTCGGCACCCCGGAGGCTGGCGCTCGTCAGATTCGCACCGTCCAGCAGAGCATTCTCCAGGATGGCACCATTCAGCCGGGCTTCCCGCAGGTCGGCACTCCTCAGATCTGCTTCATTGAGCGCCGCTCCGGCCAGATTGGCCCAGGAAAGATTGGCCTTGGCCAGCTCCGCGCTGACAAGGTTGGCCCCGGCCAGATCGGCCAGCTCCAGATCGGCGCCCCGCAAGTCGGCCCCGGCAAAATTGGCTCCCCGCAGCTCGACGCCCCGAAAATCCTTGCCGGCAAGGCTGGCATTGGCAAAATTTTTCTCCGCCATGCTTTGCGGGTGGGGATGCTGATGGCTCATGGGATTCCTCCAGAAGCGGTTTCCGGCCATGATAGACCAGACGGCCACTTGGTCACAACTGTTTTGTCGGGATGGGTGCGCTGCTGCTCCCGCAAAAGGGCATGACCGGAAAATTGGGGGCACGCCTCGCCCTGACGTGCGCCAGGCGATTCCACAGGGCGGCCCGCTGCGGTAGGGCCTTGCCGGCACTATACGCGAGGATGGGGGGTCCGTACCTTTATGCTTTTGGCGGAATCGTGTATCTTGTACGGCACGGGCCGGATGCGGAGATGTCTTGCCCGGCTCGGACAGTTCAAAATCCATTTCGGAGAGTACCTGCCATGAAAAAAATGCTCGCCATCCTGATGGCCCTGGGGCTTGTCTGTTCTTCCTCCGGTCTCGTCCTGAGCGCACCTGCCCAGCAGGCTGCCCCGGCGACGGCCGCGGCTCCGGCTCCTGCCGCCAAACCTGCTCCCAAGGCTGCGCCCCAGAAGGTGGAGGCGGGCTACCGCGGCAACCCGGAAAGCAAGATCTACCACAATTCTTCCTGCCGCTATTACAAGAGCAAGAGTGCCAGTAAAAGCTTTGCCTCTCCGGCGGATGCCAAGGCCGCCGGGTACCGTCCCTGCAAGGTCTGCAAGGGCTAAGACAGCATCATCGCTGATTGGTGAACGGCTTCTCCTGTTGCGGTACCGCCGTCAAGGGAAGCCGTTTTTTTCTGTTCCCTGCGTTGTTTTGACGTCAGCAGCCTTATGGGCTCTTGGGTCTTTGTGAGGCATCACTGCCTGCGCTGGGACCCGATAGGGAAAGGGGGAGGTCTGTCATCCTGTTGACGTTGGGGGAGGGCCTGCTCCGCAGCAGGGCAGGACACACCAACGTGTGGCAAAGAAAAAAGCAAGCTCTCGATTTTTTGCTTGACGATGGCCCGTATTTCCCGTAGATACGCCTCATCGCGTCCCCATCGTCTAGCCGGCCCAGGACAACGGCCTTTCACGCCGTCGACAGGGGTTCAAATCCCCTTGGGGACGCCAAAGATTTCACTGCGTTACAGAAGCGCTTTCCTATTGGAGTCTGTTGTTTACAGACCCATATTTACAAAATGCCTCGCGGGGTTCCGGCCTGCGGGGCATTTCCATTTCCAGCAGCTGTTCGGCTGCGATCCCTATACTGCTCTCGCCCAGAGCGTCCATCATGACGCTCCGCTCTCCGTACAATCCGGCGCTGCGGACATAGATGTCCGTCGTGGTGGCATGGCTATGCCCCTGTGGGCTGTCACACAACGTGAAAATTTCCGTCACGAAAATTGAGAACGGCGCTCGACACTTTTTCGCTACTGGCACAGTACGCAGGGATTTCTCCCAAAATCAGCAGGCTAACGCCATAAAAATACGGCACTGCGCCCGTAATGACACTGCATTGTAAGCCTTGAGCCTGTTAACGTCCTGTCAGCATCTCTTGTTCTTTGGGATAGCGTGCACCGATGATGGTGATTTGATCCAGGCGATGACGGATCTTATCCAATTCGGTCTGGGAGAAGGAGATATCGACAGCGCCAAGATTATCCTCAAGGCGCTTGATGGTTTTTGTGCCGGGAATAGGAACAATCCATGATTTTTGTGCCAGCAGCCAGGCTAATGCGATACGGGCTGGCGAAGTAAGCTTGCTTGCCGCTATTTCTTGCACAAGTTCCGCTATGGCCACATTATGTTTGAGATTTTGAGAGCTGAACCGCGGGATGGTACTGCGAAAATCATCGGAACTGAATGTCGAATCTTTATTGAATCGTCCGGCAAGCATTCCTTTTCCCAGAGGGCTGAACGGCACAAAGCCGATACCCAGTTCTTCCAGTACGGGCAGGAGCTCTTTCTCCGGTTCCCGATACCACATGGAGTATTCGCTCTGTACGGCGGTTAGCGGACAGACGGCATGAGCACGTCGCACTGTTTGGGCACAGGCTTCCGAAAGGCCCCAGCCTCGTATTTTTCCTTCCTTGATGAGATCGGCCATAGTACCGGCGACTTCTTCAATGGGCGTGTCCGGGTCGACCCGATGCTGGTAATAAAGATCGATGTAATCCGTATGCAGCCTTTTGAGTGAGCCTTCCAGGGCCTTTCGGATATGCGCAGGACGACTGGAAAGCGTCACGGGTCTGTTGTGTGCGTCATTGCGGCCATGATCGAAGTCAAAGCCGAATTTGGTGGCGATAACTACCTGCTGCCTGCAGGGGCGCAGGGCTTCTCCAAGCAGGGATTCATTGCTGAAAGGTCCGTAGGCTTCCGCCGTGTCGAAGAAGGTGACGCCCTTGTCCACGGCATTCCTGATAAGGGCGATGGATTCCTGTGCGGGAAGATACGGCGGATAGCTTTGCGTCAGTCCCATGCATCCGTAGCCGATGGCTGACACTTCCAAAGCACGGCTGCCCAGTGATCTGTGTTTCATCATCCATTCCTTTGATAAACAGTCCCTGCCTTGAGGCGGCTGCCCGGATTACAGACAGTTTGCCCGTTACCTGCCTGACGGTGTATTGCGCTTGTCTCTGAGTTCGACAGGCACGGCTTCCAGAAGAATGCGGTCAGTGATCATGTCCCTGGTGATGTGGAAATACTTCTGAAAATGAGGGGTGTCGCGATGGGCCTGATAGGCCGCGTCATCGACATACATTTCAAAGAACGTCATCTTCGTCGGGTCATTCGTATCGGCTGCGGCATAAATGGCGATGACGCCGGGCTCCACGCGCAGCGCGGCTTCCATTTCTTCCTTCACGGCGTCCAGGAAGGCAAAAAGATGGTCTTCTCTGATCTGCAGGTGCGCGATGCGGATGGAAGACACCTGCGCATCCTTCGTGGCGTCGGCGTAGTCGGCGGGGGTATTGTACCTGTCCCGAAGCTCGACGGGCACGAGTTCCAGAAGCACACGACCGGTGATCATGTCTTTGGTGGTGCGGAAATATTTCTGGAAGTGTGGCGTATCGCGGTGGATCTGATAGGCGTTTTCATCTGCGTACATTTCAAAGAAGACCATCTGGGCCGGATTGTTCGTATCGGCAGCGGCATAAATGGCGATAACACCTGGCTCCACACGCAGTGCTGCCTCCATTTCTTCTTTGACGGATGCCGTGAAGGCGGGGAGCTGATCCTGCTTGATCTGCAGGTGCGCCATACGGATGGATGCCGGCTCCCCGGCACGGACCTGTTCTGCGGTAAGGCAGAGGGCAAGGATTGCCAGGGCTGCGAAGCGGATGAAGGAGCGCAGCTTCATGATATATCCTCGTGGCGGAACGGACTCTTACGATTCGTGCTGTAGGGTATCCCGTAGAAAAAAGATGTTGTTCTGCTCCGGTACGGATCAGGAATGTTTTTTCCCGGACAGAAGGATGCCGCCGACGCCAACATTGTCCAGGGCATTTTCTTTAAGAAAAACATAGAAGGAATCTTTGGGCATGTTCATGATTCGTGCCGCAGATTCCGTGAACTCTTTGACCAGTTGTTTCTTCTGCTCCTTATTCAAGGAAGCAGCTTCAAGGGTGATGACGGGCATCCATTTTCTCCAGAAAGCAATAAAATAATGGGGGACAGGCTCATTCCGGGAGCTTTTGCCGCAGCCGGGTATCCCGTGCCTTCAATATCCTTGCGGGCAAGAACATGTTTTGCCAGAACCACGCCCTGATCCTCCCGGGAAAGATATGGCGGAAGGGCTTTCTCTCCTGCGCCATGTCCATATTCCACCCGGTATCGCTTCCGCGGGCAACAAACATTGCTGATTTCATGTGCTGTTTTCTCAAGGCTTCACGCTGCGGCATCATGCGGCCGATGACGGCTTTCAGCAGCTCCGGTCATGGCGGCAAGCCCCATCATGAGACAACAGCGCAGGACGATGATGCATGGTGCCTTTTTCATGTTTTCTCCTTCCGTGAGAGGGATCGCATATCTTTATATACTGGCCAGTTCCTGCTCACAAAAGAGCTGTTCATACCAAAAAATTGCCTATTCTTGTCTGTAGATTTTCCAAAAGACGACACCCCTGATAGAACAGGCGCTCGTATTCCCAAAGGAAACCATCTTCAGGCAACGGAAGGATTAAGGCGATGGTGCATGAGCGGACGGCAGCCAGGCCGGACCAAGCTTGACCCCGATGTCCACGGCTTCGATGCGGGGGGCACGGCTGTCAGGGCCCCGCATTGCCCAGAAAACGGCTTTCCGTTCTGGCGGTATCCTGCGCCAGTCGCAGCTTTTCCCGGACAGTGTGGTCAGATATGTGTCACGTAGCCCCGGAGTTCCGTCCCCGGATTGAAAATCAGCCCTGCCCTGCGATTCCGCCGTACCGGGACCAGCCGCTCACAGTGTCGCATTTGAGGGACACCACGGCACCCGCCACCAGCTCCCTGATCTCGGGCACAAGGTTGACCACGGACGAATTCGGAGCATGGCTCAGGAAGACGGCTGCGGAAGGGGCGACGGTGAGGTTGTTCACCTGACGGTAGCGGCAGAGGGTCCAAGGAGCTGTGCCATGCGGGCAACGTCCACCTTGCCGCTTTTCCGCAAGGTGACAAGCGGCGCCCCCTTGAGAGCGTCGGCATCCTGTGCCATTTCCGCCGCCTTGAGGACAGCGCATACCGGAAGATGGCCGCCTTTCGTGCGGAAACCGGCCTGGCGCTCCTGCCGGTCTGCGGGACCTGTCCGGGGAAAGGCTGTGCCATACGCCATTCCCGACGATTACGGCAGGGCATGTTCCGGCCCTTCCCGCATGAGGCGTGTGTTTGTATGGGAGCGGGTGACGATTCCCGTCACCCGCGCGCTGTTTCAGTTCTTATGTCCCTCTTCCCTGCCCCTGGGGATTTCCGCTCCTGGACGTTCTCCCTCACTCCCGCATGTCGCACAAATTCTGTACTTCCTTTTGGGAAAGGCTGGTATCACGCGTTATAAGCCTGTAGAGTTTTTCTTCTCCAAGCGCATTGACAAGCAGCATCCTGTCATCACTTTTTTTATCGAGGTAGCAGGGGATGTCAGAATTATCGACAAATATCTCTACTCGTTCTTCGGTCTCTTTGCTTGTCTTATAATGAAATCCGTATATTTTCTCTTTAGTTATCTTCATAAAAATGGAAGGCATTTCTTCAAGCTGCCACCAGCCGCAAATATCAAAAGCGAATACATTGAAGGGAATCATTACACAAAAAGCCAGCAGTACAAATATTTTCTTCATACTATTCCTCCCATCTTGATCCATAGGATATTTCAGTGCTATGCAGCATTAAAATCAATATATCGCACATGCCATCAAACAAGATTTGCATCATCCCATGCCATCCTTCTTTATACTCGAAATATTTACCGATGAAATACCTAGCAAAAATATATTATCATTTCAAGAGTAAATATCATCAGCATAAAAACAGACTTTCATTCTAATATATTTCCATTGAGTGTCATCATCTTATTTTCAGCTACTGAACAGAAAAGCAATATAACCACTCATCATAGCGCGCAATCCGGTTCTGGACATACCGGGAAATGCACCACGCGGATCATCTGCGGCTGCCCCGTCGCCTGTCCATCGTGCTCTTCCCATTCAGGGCATCGCTGTATAACAATCCCAGGAAAATACGGCGTGTTTCCCCGCCCCGCCTTGTGCCCGCGCGGAGCGGAGCCATACCGGCAGGAGCGCCAATGTGGCCGATGCCGGTACGCGCCACTCCCTGCCGGACGTACAGGCCTCACCAGATGCTGCGGACCTTTTTCTCCGGGCAGCGGCAAACGCGCTGCAGCCCGGCTCTTCCCAGGAACCGTTTAACAGGAAAGGATACTTCCATGCCCCCTCTGCCACAGGAACAAACGCTGCCCTTGCCGGTCACGGCTCTCCTTTGTGCCCTGTTGCTGCTCCTGACGGCCTGCGGCGCCGCAAACCGCGAACCTGTGGCTGGCGGCCTGGAGCTGCGCATCCTGCATGTGAATGACACCCACGCCTTCCTTGCGGGCACCGATGCGCATATGAATGCCTGCTTCGAGGCCACAGACTGCCGCGGCGGCCTGGCACGCGTCAGTGCGGCCATCCGGGCAGCACGGCACGAGCAGGACAACGTCATCGCCCTGGATGCGGGCGACCAGTTCCAGGGGACCCTGTTCTACAGCGTCAACAAGTGGCCCATGATCGCCGCTGCGGACGCGCTGCTGCCCTATGACGCCATGACCCTGGGCAATCATGAATTCGACGAGGGATGCCGTGAGCTGGCCCGCTTCCTCGAAGTCCAGCCCCTGCCCGTACTGGCCGCCAATCTGGCGCCGCAGCAGGGCTGCCCCCTGGCCGGGAGCCGCATACGCCCCTATCTTGTCCAGACGATACGCGGGACCAGAGTAGGCATCATCGGGCTGGCCAATGATGACGTCACCGCACTGGCGGCAGCCTGCCCCCAGACCACCTTCCGGGATGCCCGGACAACGCTGCAACACTATGTCGCCGAACTGGAGGCGCAGGGCATCCGGCACATCATCGCCGTGACTCATCTGGGGCTGGAACGGGACAAAGAGCTGGCCCGCAGTGTCAACGGGGTGGATGTCATCGTGGGTGGCCACAGCCATACCTATCTCGGCCCCGGCTCCACGGAGGGGCCCTACCCCATCGTGGAACACGCGCCGGACGGTGCTCCTGTCCTCGTGGTGACGGCCGCCCGCGCGACCCGCTATCTGGGGGATCTGAGCATCACCTTTGATGCGGCGGGCATCCCTGCGGCCTGGACAGGCGGCCCCCGGGAGCTCGTCCCCGCCCTGCCGCAGGAGGAAGCCATGACCCGTCTGGTGGCGAACTATGCGGAGACGCTGGCGCGCTACCGCACGGAGATCGTGGGCCGCCACAACGTCAAGATGCCGGACGGCATGGAGGCCTGTCGCAAGGGCGACTGCTTCAGCGGCCTGCTGACGGCGGACGCCTTTCTGGAATACGGAAGGAAACAGGGCGCCCGCCTGGCCCTGGTGAACGGCGGCGGCATCCGGGCCGCCCTGCCCGCGGGCGACATCTCCCGCGGAGATCTGCTGGCCCTGCATCCCTTTGACGGTCAGGTGCATGTCCGGGAATATTCCGGCGAACAGATCATGGCCGCCCTGGAACACGCCGTGTCCGGGCCCGACGGGGAAGGACCGCAGCTGTTGCAGGTGGCGGGCCTGACCTATACGGCGGACACCAGCCGTCCCGCGGGCCAGCGCCTGCGGGACGTCCATATCGTGGACGGGCATGGCCGGCGGCACGCGCTGAAGCCCCAGGCCCGCTATGGCGTGGTTCTGAGCGATTTCCTGGCCTCGGGTGGTGACGGCTTCGGGATGCTGCGGCAAGGCCGCCTGCTGGCAACCAGTCCCCTGTCTGTGAGGGAACTGACGAGCGACTACATCCGGCGCCATTCCCCTCTGGCGGCACCGCGCGGCAAACGCATCTTCCTTCACCGGATGCACGAACAGGCCCAGGAGTAACGGAGCCCGCCAGATACGGGAATGACGCGCATCTGAAAACAGGTCAAACGTCCGGGGCACGGACGCTTCGACAGCCAGCCGGTCCGCTTCCGGCAATGAATGCAGGACGGGGACCGCCGAAAGGGAAAGAAAAGAACAGGAAAAAAGGAAGGGCGGGGGGAATCCGGCACGGCGGCGGGAGACCTCTTTCCCAGGGAGCTGCGGGACTGGTGGCAGCCGCAGGTCACTTCCGCTGGATGTCCCCGGTTTACAGGCGATGGCGCAGGCCCATTTTCGTCCTGATCTCAGGAATGCGTCGGCTGGTCCCCGGGAAGGTTCCGGTTCCAATAGGCCAGGACGCGCCGGACGAATTCCTGCGTCTCGGGAAAGGGGGGGATGCCGCCGTACTGCTCCACACTGCCGGGCCCGGCGTTGTAGGCGGCCAAAGCCAGTTCCACGGAGCCGAAACGCTGCAACTGGTGCATCAGGTACTGGGAACCGGCATAGACATTGGCCCGAGGATCGAAGGGGTCGATGAGGCCCAGCTCTTCCTGGGTATGGGGCATGATCTGCATGGCTCCCTGGGCTCCCACCGGTGAGACCGCGGTATGATCGAAGGAGGATTCGGCCTGGATGACTGCCAGGACCAGCCCTGCGTCAAGACCGAAGATCTCCTCGGCCTCGCGGGCCAGACGGCGCCACTCCTCGGGTGCGGGGGGCACGATGTCGTCGGGGATCACCGGTGCGGACGGCGGGTGGAAAGACGCGTGCCGCACCGGCGCGACAGCGGAAGACTGCCGGCCGCCACGGTCAGCCGCCGATACGGCGGCCACGGTCATGGTCCGGGGGGCTGCCACGGCCGCTGCGGCCGGCCTGGCTTCGCCCGGGGCCTTTTTCTGCGGCAGAGAAGCGACCCGTACCATACGCGGCAGGACCGTCTGCTCCTGATATTCATGGGAAAGGATGCCCGTGCCGGGCCGCAGGGGCACCGGCGGCAGCGCCGCTTCCGGCGGAGGCGCCGCATGCCCGGACGTCCGGGAGCCGCAGCCGCCGGTCAGCAGCAGGCACAGCAGCAGGCAGGAAAGGCAGGGGATACGAAGGCAGCGGCTATCCTTCACGGCTCAGTTTTCGTCGCGGGCAAGCTGGAAATACAGTTCGATGGTATTGGTGCCGTCATCACCGCTGTAACAGTGATGCGCGGAAACGTTCTTGACCAGATGGACGCCCAGGCCGCCGATGGGCCGCTCCTCTGCGGCCAGCGACGTATCCGGCGTGGCGGTCTCCATAAAAGGATCGAAGGACGTGCCCCAGTCCCGTATCCAGACGCAGAGGAAGGGCGCGCTGTCCATGCTCACCCGCTTGAAGCCCAGTTCCATCTGCCCCCAGTGGGCGTTCCTGTCGCCTTCCTGCGGGCAGGGACCGGCATAGGCGTAGGTGGCCACATTGACCAGCAGTTCCTCCACTGCCAGCTCCACGAAACCGAGGATCCCGGCATGGTCGGCGGCCAGGTGTTCACGCAGGAATTCCATGGCCGGCGCGCAGCTGTCAACACGGGCGGGAAGCATGATTCTGGCCACTGCCTACCTCCTTGCCCTGTCTCAGCCGGCCAGGGCCGCCAGGGCTTCCTGCCGACTGTCACGGACGGTCAGCATGGCGTTGAACCCGGAGATGCGGAACACTTCCGCCGTCATGGGCTGCAGGGAGCAGAAGGCCAGCTTTCCGGCGCAGGCCTTGAGCGCCTTGACCAGCCCCAGGATGCCCCGCAAGCCGGCAGAGCTGATGTATTCCAGCCGGGACATGTCGATGAGCAGGCGCTGCTTCCCCGTCTCCAGCAGGGCGCGGGTCGCGTTGTCGAATTCCGGTGTCGTCGTGGCGTCCATGCGGCCTGCGAGCTCCACGATGGCGATACCGTCCTGTTCCGTTACGATGACTTCCATAGAACCTCCGAATCTGGCTACTGGTAGCTGAGCAGCAGGCCCTGACTTATCTTCAGCCAGCCGTCCAGCGTCACGAACAGCAGCAGCTTGAACGGCAGGGAAATGGTCATGGGCGAAACCATCATCATGCCCATGGCCAGCAGGACGTTGGAAATGATAAGGTCTATGGCAACGAAAGGCAAATAGAGCAAAAAGCCGATCTGGAACGCCTTGGTCAGCTCCGTGATGGTAAAGGCCGGCACAAGGATGAACATGTTGTCACGCGTGATGCTCTGCCGCTGATGTTCCGGCCAGATGCGCTGGGCCGTGCCCATGAATTCCTGCAGGATGGCGGGGCTGGTATTCTTTTCCAGGAACTGCCGCAACGGCGGTGAAACGGCCTGCAGGGTCTGCAGCATCTCCGCAGGCTTCGGGTTCTCGTTGAAGCGCTGCTGTTCCAGCAGGGCCTTGGTGTCCATGGCCACCGGCGCCATGATGAAGACCGTCAGGATGATGGCCAGACCGTTCATGACCATGGCAGGCGGCACCTGCTGCACCCCCAGGGCGTTGCGGACAAGGCTCGTGACCACCACGATCTTCACGTAGGATGTGACCATCATGAGCAGGAAGGGGGCCAGTCCCAGCAGCGCCAGGCCCGCGATGAGATAAAGGGGATTAATCCCGGCCAGTTCCATCCCCGGCCCCCTGCGGCGCAGCGCTGTCCTGTCCGGCAGCATGCATGCGGGTGATCTGCACGCCCGGCATGCCGCCCACATCCACCAGACGCCCCTGTGCCAGAAGCTGCCCCGCCACACGGATGTCCACGACGGGCGACGGCGTCTCGCCGCCCAGGGCCAGCGTATGCCCGGGGACCAGTGCCGCCAGTTCGTCCAGGCGGAGATGCAGCCTGCCGATCTCAAAGACCACAGGCAGTTCCAGCGCCCCGACGGACGCGGGGTCCACCGCGGCGGCTTCTGCGGCGGGCCCGTCATCCCGCACGGCCCCGGTGGGGGCCAGATGTTCTTCACTCATGCCGTCCTCGCTTCCTTTCTCTGCAGGCTCCCGCCCGGGGTCGCCCATATCCGGCCCCAGTACGGACAAAATCCCGTCCCCCAGCCGGCAGGCCAGCGCCCTGCCCTGCGGCAGGCGCAGGCGCGGCATCTCCGGTACCCAGCTCTCCGGCAGGAGAACATCCCCCGGTACGAGCGTCGCGGCCTCGTCTGCCGGCAGGAGCATGCGCCCCGCTTCCAGGGGGCAGGCCAGCGTCCCCTTGAAGCGGGCCCCGGCCTCCGTACGCATGGGGAGCTGCTCCAGACGTTCCAGCACATAACGTGCGGCATTCTCCCTGGCCCAGGACAGACGCAGGAAAACAGACTCACCGCCGGGCAGATCCAGGCGCAGGGGCAGCGGCCCGCCCCAGTCCGCTCCGGCCTGCGGGGTGCCGGCACAGCGCAGCTCACAGCCCAGGAAGGGTTCCAGCTGTTGCAGCGCGGGCGCCAGCAGGCGCTCCAGAACGGCCAGGCACAATTCGCCGGGCAGACGGGCGAACGTCTGCTCCCCTGCAGGCAGGGAACTGCGCCAGGCGGCCAGATCCGGCCTCAGGGCCAGTGCCTCCAGGGATGACCATTCCAAGCGCCACAGGTCCTCGCCGCTGCTCAAGTACAGCACGGCCGCCGGAGCAAAGGGGGCATCCTGTTCCGCGGTGGCCGCCGCGGCATTGAACGACAGCATGCAGGGAACAGGCTGCTCCGCACCGGCATCCAGCGGTACGGTCAGCGGCAGGGCCCGGCAGACGAGGGCATTGACCAGCCGTGCCTGCAACGGCGGCAGCACCGGCGGGCGGAAAGGCCGGGAAGGGATCTCCTGGGACATGGCTCACCTTTTCCGAAAACCAGCGGGCTCTGCCCGCTCCCCTTTCGGAGGGGGAAAATATCATGGCGCGCCGTGTGGCGGCCGTACCTACTCCGCGTCAGGGACGTAGTCCCGGCGGCCCCGGGACTGCTGCCGGGCATCGCCTTCATTGCCGCCGTCCGTGCGGCTCTGGACGATCTCCACGCGCACGTTCTCGCCACTGCGCTCCAGGGCGCTGCGCAAGGCATCCTGGGCCCCCACCGCCGTCTGGAAGGAAGCGGGGTCGGCACAGGCAAGCCGGATGAACAGCTGGCCGTCCTGCGCCCGGGCCAGGCACAGTTCTGCACCGGAAAGCGGGCCCTGCCCCAGCGTGATGCGGACTTCCGGGGCCCCCTTGCCCGGTTCGGAGACCAGGATGCGGTCCACCAGCTCGCTCACGAGGGCATCCACCTCCCCGGGAGCCGGGGCTGCCTGTACGGCGGTGGGCTGCATGTTCCGCATGCGGCTGCCGAAAAGGCTGTCCAGCAGAGCCTGGGGCGACGGTGCCTCCTGCCGGGAACCGCCCCGGCCATCCTCCTGACCGCCCTGCCCGTCCCGTTCCCGGGATTCCTGCATGGCCCGGTCAAAACGCTCCTTGTCCCTGCCGTCCACGGGGCGTTCTGCGTCTTCACGCCCTGTCTGCGTGCGGGAATCCGCTTCCTGCAAACGCCGGGAACTGATCTCCATGCCCATGGACACCTCCAGCATACGCCGCCATGCGGGCTTGCGGGATCCGGCAGAACAGCCTGCTGGGGGCCTCAGGCATCGTCACTGGCGCGGGAAGGGGTGGCGAACTCCTCCAGCTCCAGATCTTCCAGATGCTCCTGCTCCCGTTTGGCGTTCTCCTGCCAGATATCACGATGTTTCTCGATCTTGGCCGCTTCCCGGCGGGCCAGGGCCACGGCCCTTTGCGCACCGGTCACGGCCTGCTCCTGCTGCCGCACCTGCTCCTCGGCCTGCCCTACGGCCTGGAGGCGTTCCTGTTCCCCGGTGGCCAGTGCCCCCAGGGCGGCCCGGAAATCCGCGACCTCTTCCAGCGAAAGGGTCGCTCCCATGATGGCGGCGTAACGCCGCTCCTCTTCTTCCTGCCGCCAGGTACGGTAACGTTCCAGCTCGATCCGCCGCCGCTCCGCTTCCTCACGGGCCTGTACCAGCCGCCGTTCCTCCAGCCGCAAGGCATTGCGGGCGGCGTCTTCCCGATAGTGGCGGACGGACAGCAGGGCCTGCAAAGGATAGCGTCGTTGCGCCATGATGCACCTTTGCCGCATGCGGAGGCCGTGCCCCGCTTACAGCACGACTTTTTTCAGAGCCGCCAGGGTCTCCTCGAACGAGCTTTTTTCCTCCAGCCCCTGGCGCAAAAAATCATTGACCGCCTGGATATGCCCCAGGGCAAAATCCGCCTCGGCATCGGCCCCTTTCTTGTATTCGCCGATCTGCACCAGCAGCTCCACTTCCGCGTATTTGGCCAGTATCTTGCGCAGGGCCTGGGCATCCTGGGAGAATCGGGCAGCGGCAAGAGCATGACCTGCAAGGCCCTGCTGGGCCTGCTGGACGACAACTTCCAGGTCACCGGCAGTTCCCGCTTCGAGGGCAGGCCCCTGCTGAGCCAGACAGCGGAACAGCTGCGCCGCCTGCGGGGGGGCAAGATCAGCATGGTCCTGCAAAATCCCATGTCCTGCTTCGATCCCCTGTACCGCATCGGGGAGCAGATGGCCGAGACCCTGCAGGAGCACACCGCCCTGAACGGCAGGGCCCTGCAAAAAAGGATGGAGGCCATCCTCCGCCTGATGCGCATCCACGACCCCGCGGACGTGTTGCGCAAGTATCCGCACCAGCTTTCGGGCGGCATGCTGCAGCGCGTCATGATCGGACTGGCCATCTGCATGCAGCCTTCGCTGATCATCGCCGACGAACCCACCACAGCCATCGACTCCATCAGCCAGTACGCCATCATGCAGGAATTTCTGCGTATCAAGCGGCGGGGGGAAGTCTCCATGATCTTCATCTCGCACGATCTCGGCGTGCTGTCGCTCATCGCTGACAAGGTCATCGTCATGCATGACGGCAAGGCGGTGGAAAGCGGTACGGCGCAGGAGATCTTCGACAACGCCACGGACACCTATACCCGACACCTCATCAAACAGCACAGGGCCGTCATGCACCGCTTTCTGGATGCGCTGCACGCCCCTGTCCCGGGGAGGATACCCGCATGAACACGCTGCTCCACGCAGACGGCATCCATGTCTCCTTCAAAAAAGAGAACCAGAAAAGCCTGTTCGGCCGGGAACGGCAGCAGGTCTTGCGCGGCATATCCCTGAGCCTCCGCGAGGGGGAATGCCTGGGCATCATCGGCGAATCGGGCAGCGGCAAGAGCACTCTGGGACGTGTGCTCGCCGGGCTGCTCAGACCGGAGCGGGGCACGGTGCGCATCGACGGCCTTGATCTGTACGCCAGACGTTCCGCCCGCGAGGCGTCCCCCCTGCATCACAGCCTTTCCGTGGTCTTTCAGGACTATACCTCTTCGGCCAATCCCCGCTTCCGGGTAGAGCACATCATCGGAGAATCCCTGCGGGCCCTGGAGCGCGGCACGGGCCGGCGCATGGATCGCCGCGCCCGGACCTGCGAACTGCTGGAGCAGGTGGGGCTGCCGGCCGCCTTCATCTCACGCTATCCCCATGAACTGAGCGGGGGACAGTTGCAGCGCGTATGCATCGCCCGGGCCCTGGCCATCCGGCCGCGCATCCTCCTTCTGGACGAGGCCATCAGCTCGCTGGACGCCTCCACCCAGGTACAGATCATGGATCTGCTCATCGGCCTGCGCCGGGATCTGGGCCTTTCCTACCTGTTCATCACCCATGACCTGACCAGCATCACCTATCTGTGCGACCGGGTCGTCTTCATCAATGACGGCACCATCGTGGAACAGGTGGACGATATCCGCCGCATCGCCATGATCCGCAACGACTATGCCCGCAAGCTGCTGGAGTCCGTCATGGGCATCGGTGTGGAACACGGCAGCGGTACGGCCCGCACCGGACAGGAACGTTACGCGGCCATCGCCTGAGCAGGAAAGGAGCGACTCCGTGCCTTTTGCCCCCGCACAGACGGCCGCCACCGTGCCAGGCCCTTCCCGCAAGGAATATGCGGCCATGCTGCTGCCCTTCATCCTTTCCACGGTGACACAACCGCTCATCGGCGCCGTGGATACGGCCGTCATGGGGCGCCTTTCCGACCCCGCCTATATCGCGGGAGTGGCCGTGGGGGCGGTCATCTTCAACACCCTGTACTGGCTGCTGGGCTTCCTGCGCGTGGGCTCCACGGGGTTCAGCGCGCAGGCCCTGGCCAGCGGGGATACGGAGGCCGCCTGGAAGGCCTTTCTTCTGCCGGGCATCATGGCCCTGCTGCTGGGCACCGGCATCCTCCTGTGCCGGGATGCCATCCTTGCCGGTGCCATGCTCCTGTTGCGCCTTGATCCGGCCGCTGGAGAAGTAGCCGGAACCTATTACGATATCCTGATCTGGACGGCTCCCCTCACGCTGCTGAACTACGCCATACTGGGATGGCTCATGGGGCAGGCCCGCATCAGGGCCTCCCTGTTCATGCAGATAGGCGGCAATGCGGTCAACATGCTGCTCGACCTGCTGTTCGTGAGCCTGTTCGGCTGGGGGGTGCCGGGGGTGGCCGCGGCATCGGTGCTGGCCTGCCTGTTCTCCACCATCACCGGGCTGGCCGCCATGCGCAGGGCCCTGCCCCCCCTCCCCGCGCCGCTCCCCAGCCTTGTGCATGCGGGGGAAATGCTGCGCATGGCACGGGTCAACGGCCATCTGTTCCTGCGTACGGTCTGCCTGCTGGCCCAGACCAACATCTTCATGATCACCACGGCGTCTTTCGGGACCCTGACCATCTCGGCCAATGCCGTCATCCTCCAGATCATGCTGATATTCTCCTATGTTTTCGAGGGGATCGCCAATACATCGAGCGTGTTTGCCGGCAAGGCCGCCGGACAGGGCTGTGCCGTCATGCTGGAAAGGACGCGGCGCCATACCCTGCGCTGGTCCCTGGCGCTCCTGCTGGGCATGACCCTGGTCTATGCCCTGGGGCACGCGTCCCTGCTGCGCCTGTTCACCGACCTGCCGGAAGTCCTGGCAGCCGCGGGACGGTACGCGGACTGGGGCATATGCTTCCCGGCATGCGCGGCCCTGGGCCTGACCTATTATGGCCTGTTCACGGGCAGCAGCCTGACCCGCCCGGTCTTCCTCTCCACCCTGCAGGCCCTTGCGGCGTTCGGCCTGGCCTGGCTGGCGTTTGTCCCTTTCTGGGGCAACCACGGCCTGTGGGGCGCGTACCTGATCTTTTACGCCGGCAGGTCGTTCTTCCTGCTGCGCTACTGGCCCCGGCTGCGCAACGCGCCTTTTTTCAGGCATGACAGCGCGGCCCTCCGCTGAACCTTATCCCGACACAGGAGACCCGCATGGATCTTCATCAAGCTTCACGGGCGGAGCCCGCCCCGGGACGGAAAACGACCACCCTGCTCCGCGACCGTGACCTTGCCCTGCCCGTGATCACCATCCACGGCAACAGGCCGGGGCCGCGCGTGCTGCTCACCGCCGGCGTGCACGGGTGCGAATACTGCAGCATACAGGCAGCCATAGAACTGGCTTCCGAGCTGGACGGCGATGTCGTGGCCGGACGGCTGACCATCGTGCCTCTGGCCAATACTTCGGGCTTCACCGAGCGCCTGCCCGAGATCGTGGCGGAAGACGGCAAAAACCTGAACCGGGTCTTCCCGGGCAGGGCTGACGGCAGCCGGGCCGAACGGCTGGCCCACCTTATCACCGGCCTGCAGGACGACGCCGATTTCTATGTCGACATGCACGGCGGGGACCTGCACGAAAGCATGCACCCCCTCGTCTTCATCCCCGGCGTGGCCGGGGAGCAGGTCACAAGCAGGGCAAGAGAGGCTGCCCAGGTCCTGGATGTGGACGCACGCGTCCTCTCGTCGGCCACCACAGGGGCCTACAACTCCGCCGCCCTGCGCGGTGTGCCCTCCCTGCTCATCGAACGGGGCGGCAACGGTGTCTGGTCCCGGGCCGAGGTGGACGCCTACAAGCGGGACATCCGGGCACTGCTGGCCCATCTGCAGCTGCTGGCGCCCCTGGCGGGACTGCCGCACCGGGAACAGCGCGAGATCCGCGATGCCGTCTACCTGACGGCGAAGGACCAGGGGTGCTGGTACCCGGACGTCACCCCCGGCGCCCCTGTCAGCCGGGGAGAGACACTGGGGACCGTATGTGACATCTTCGGGCGTGTCATCGACTGCTACCGGGCCGAAAAGGACGGCATCGTCCTGTACATGACGGTCTCGCTGGCCGTGAAGGCCGGTACGCCCCTGGTGGCTTACGGCTAGGCCGGGAGCTTCCCGGACCATGCCCCCATGCCCGCTTTCCCGGACGGCGCCCGCGCGCCGGGAGGGCAGGCCACGGGCATGCGGCATGCCCCGCCGCAGCCCTGCCAGCGGCACGAAAAAACGTTGCCGGCGCCTCCCTGCCCGGGCAGGCCGCCCTTTCCACACACCCTACACGCCCTTCCGGCAGGCACCAGCATGGAACTGCGCCAACTCGAACACTTTGTCACCACGGCGGATTTCGGCAGCACACGGCGTGCCGCCGAGACCCTGTACACCTCGCAATCCAGCGTGAGCAAAAATATCAGCATGCTGGAAGAAGAGCTGGGGGTCACGCTGTTCGTCCGCTCCAACCGCGGTGTTTCCCTGACGGAGGCGGGCAGGGAATTCTACGGCCAGGCCCACACCGTGCTGCAGAACGTCCGCCTCATGAAGCAGATGGGACGGCAGAAAAAATACAAGAAAATCAACATATCCTGCTATCCATCCACCATGATCTCACGGCTGTTCTGCTTTTTGTACAACACCATAAACCATGATGAATACAAGATGTCATTTCTGGAAGGGACGGTGGAGGATATCGTGGACAATGTCCATACCGGCATTTCCGATATCGGCATCGTCTACTTTTCCAGGGACCAGCAGAAATGCTTCTCCCATGTCCTTGCCCACAAGGACATCGAGTTCATCGAGATCTCGCAGCACGAGCCCTGCATCTATGTCGGTCCCAAAAATCCCCTGTATGACCGCAAAAGCATCAGTTTCGCGGATCTTGATGACAACAGCTTCATCCAGCCTGTCAATGACTTCTTCTCCATAGAGCATCATCTGGACAGGATCAGCGTCGGCATGGCCAAGGCAGCCGACTTCAAAAGCCTTTTCTCCACCAACAGCGACAACCAGATCATCGAGATGCTGCTGCACACGGACATCTGCAGCTTCGGCATCCGTCTGATGAATGATTCTTTCAGGAAGTATGCCATACGGGACATCCCCATAGACGGTTGCGGAAAATGCCTTTCTTTTGGCTATATCAAAAAACGCAACACGGTCCTTTCCAGGGAATACGAAATCTTCCTTGACCTGGTCAGGAAATATCTTTGCGATCCCCAAAACGGCAAAACAGCATGACAACCCATTGTCAAAGGAGTGAGGAACATGAAAAAACATCTGGCCATCCTTTTTCTTGCGGCCGGTCTGCTTCTGGGGGGAGCGCAGCAGGGCCAGGCCGTGGACTTCAAGGCCAGGGGCGTATGGATCAATATGCTCGAATACGGCGGAGGGGGGAATTTCGTCAAAAATGACCGTAACGGCCATCATGTGACCGGCTGGGGACGCTGGGGAGAGGATGAATTCGAGGCCAAGACACGTGTCCGCCTGCAGCTGGAGGCCATCGCTTCGGAAAGCCTTTCGGGGACAGTCTATTTCGAGATCGGTGCCGCCACCTGGGGCCGCTCCGCCAAGGGCGGCGCTCTGGGTGCCGACGGGAACATCGTCAAGATAAAGCACAGTTATCTGGACTGGGTCGTCCCCGGTACGGCCGTCAAGACCCGCATGGGCATCCAGCGCATCTTCCTGCCGGACTACGCCTCCGAGGCTTCGCAGGTCTTCGATGCCGACGTGGCAGGCATCAACGTCTCCGCCCCTCTCGGCGACCATGCCGCCGTGACGGCGTTCTGGGCACGGCCGTTCAATGACAACTGGAGCGGCGGGACAGACGGGACGAACCGCTACCTGGACAACGTGGACGTGTTCGGCCTGCTGCTGCCCCTGACCTTCGAAGGGGTACGCCTGACCCCCTGGGCCATGCTGGGCATGGTGGGCACCAATGCCTTCCGCTCCGGCGATGATTACTATGGCAGCGGCTACGGTTCGGGCATGGGGCCTTCGTGGTATGCCCTGCCCGCCCGCAAGGCGGACGGGACCTCGGCCTGCGCTTACGGAACGGCGTTCTGGGCAGGTCTGACCGGCGAGATCACGGCTGCCGATCCCTTCCGCCTGGCCTGGAGCGTCAACTACGGCAGCTTCAACTCCGGTGAGGAGGCCCTGGACCGCAGCGGCTGGTATGCCTCTCTGCTGGCCGAGTACCGGCTGGCCTGGGGCACGCCCGGCATCTATGCCTGGTACAGCAGCGGTGATGACGACAATCCGGGGAACGGGTCTGAACGCCTGCCGTCCTTCGATTACAACAACGAATGCACCAGCGGATTTTCCGGCTTCGGGACGCTCGGGACCTGGACCATCGGCCGCGATGCCGTACTGGGCTATACCCTGGCCGGCACATGGGGCTTTGGTGCGCGCATCAGGGACCTGAGCTTCATCGACAAGCTCAGCCACACCATCCGTGTCAACTTCTATAACGGGACCAATGCCCCCAGGATGGCCCGCTACATCAAGGGGGAGCTGGACGTCCCCGGTCATGCGGGCCGCAGCCTGTACGGCACGGCTTCGGACTTCAACAACGTCAACACCAACGGCGGCATCTACCTGACGCAACGGGACTATGCCGCGGAATTCGGCATCATGAGTTCCTACCAGATCTATGACAACCTGCGCCTGCTGGTGGAAGCCAATTATATAGCCCTCTGGCTGGACCAGTCGTCCCGTGTCTGGGGCGGTTTCAGCAAGGACGGCAGCTGGCACCGCGCCAACAGCATCGAGGATGCCTGGAACGTCAACATGAGCTTCATCTACAAGTTCTAGCTCCCGGAAGGCGCAGTCCGGTTCCGGTCGCCGCCGTCACCGGACCGGCCCGTTTCACAGGGCCCCTTCCTGCCGCAGGCGACCCGCCCTTCGGGGCAGTTGCCTGCGGCATCCTGCGCGGACACCCGTCCACAGCCGGGCATAGCCCGCAGCACTGCTGCGCTGGGCGATATACAGCAGGCCCCGCAGGGGGGCAGGCAAAACATGCAGCAGCACGCCCCGGCAAGCCTCCCGCAGACGCAGCGAAAGCTGCTGCTCCAGTACCTGGCACAGTATCCTGTCATTGTCGCTCATATGCTTACCTCCGCATATGCCGGCAATCTGGCTCCCCTTGGCTGTCGGGATGGTGTCGGAAAGCCGACATTTTCCCGACAACCCGGGCGGGCCAGATGATGCGCGGCCTTCAGGCCCGGACGGCCGGGATCTCAGGCCGACATGGGACAGAAGCGTTCCGCCCCCAGGATACGCGCCGCCCCGGCGCAGGACGTGCCGAAGAACAGCACGGGCTTGCCGATATCCAGGAAATTGACGAACGAACCATTGCAAAGCGTACTGCCCGTGCACAGCACCAGCTCGGCCCAGTCCCGCACCACGCCCTGATAGGCCGACATGCCGTCTTCCACCAGCACGCCGGAACGCACCGTCCCCACTATCTCGGGATTAAGGTCCAGCACCCGCACATCGAATTCCTTTGCCAGCCGTGCCAGCAGCGCGGGCTGGAACCCCACCAGGGCGATGCGCGGCGTGCCGAAACGCTCCCGCACGAGGGCGGCGTAGCGTTCCGCGCACTGCTCCGGCCCGTCGTCGCGGCAATGGACCGTGTTGCCGATGTCGCCCACGGCCCGCAGGACGGCATTGAGCGTGGCCACCAGCATCCCGCCTGCCTGGGGATCATGCGCCGTGTCCAGTGCCAGCACATCGGCCAGCGAGCCCTCGAAATCCACCGGCGCGCTGGTGAAGGCCTGTCCCAGGGCCCCGCCGAAGCGGGCCTGGAGCATGACTTCCCTGCCGTTGAGGATGGGATAGTCCGTGCGTGCCGTCCGGCCTATGGCCTCTTCCGGGGTGAGTCCGCGGCTTTTCAGGCTGATGCTGCGTTCGTCCAGATGGTGCCGTGCGATGGCATCGCGCAATGCCTCCCTGAGCCGTGCATACAGGGCTTCTTCCGTCATCATGCTCCATACCTCCGAAGGGTGGTGGAAAAGGCGCTGAACGAGGCGACGGGCGGCTTCCTTCCTGAAAGGCGCCCTCCCCAAACATACCGGCATCATGGTCACGGCCGGCGCGCCCCCTCTTCCTGCGTCCGGCATCGTTGCCGCGCACAACTCCGCGCACCGGCCCGGACACCCGCATCCAGGCAGCAGGCAGGTCCGGGCCCCTCTTGCCTGGTGCGTCCGCCGGTGCTCCGCCGGGACAGCGTTTTTCCGTTGCTGCGCATCCGGTCATGCCCGCGGGGCGCTCCGGCCCTCCCGCCCCGCCAGTGAAAAGGGCTGCCCCTTGCCAGGACAGCCCCAGATGCCTCGTTTTCAGGCGCGCGGAGCACGCCCGGATTGCAGGTTGCGTTCCTGCAGACGCTTGCGGGCCCTCAGGCTGACCCGGACGATCCACGAAGCCAGGACCACGACGGCGATGCCCACATCGGCCAGAAGGACGCGCGAGGCATTGAAGTGCTGCTCAAAGCCCCACAGGGCGGCCCTGTCCCACGCAGGATGGTAGATGAACCAGCCCAGGCCCATGGCCAGGCCCAGGGCCGCGAAGGCGAGGACCAGCCAGTGCGCGGGGATGGCTTCTTCCCAGAAGAAGGAAGAGCGGTAGAAGCGGCGCCGGGAGAGCCAGACCGTTATCAGCACCACCAGGGCGGCCCCGGCCGCCAGGAAGGACAGCCCCTTGAGCAGGGCCCCGGCTATGCCCAGCAGCAGCAGGATCACCGCCATCCAGAAGGCACGGTTCTGGCGCCGCTCCAGTCCATAGGCCACAAAGAGCAGCAGGGCCCCGGAAAGCGCGCAGACCAGATGCCCCCCCATGAGCAGGGGCCGGGGAAGAAAGTCGAGCTGCGCCACCACGGCGGGCAGGGTCGGCAGCATGGCCGAGACCAGCAGGATGCAGCCGCCCACGAAGGTGGTGTAGGCCGCGATGGAATGGGAAAGCACGGAAAGCCAGCGGCCCGCTTCCCGCAGGGTATTGCGGCTCTGCCGGGCCTCGTACACGGCCAGCAGGGCCGCTGCGGCCAGCAGCGGCAGGATGAAGTAGATCAGGCGGAACAGCAGCACCGCCGCGAAAACGGCCTGCTCGCGCGGGGTATGCGTCAGGTGCAGGATGACCAGCTCGAAGACCCCCACGCCACCGGGCACATGGGTCAGCACCACGGCCACCTGCGCCATGAGATAGCTGGGCAAAAAGTCGATGAAACCGATGCCCAGGTCACCGGGCAGCAGCACATACATGCAGGCGGCGGCGGCGATCAGGTCCACCCCGGCCACGACCATCTGGGCCACGGCGATGCGGGGGACGGGGAAGACGAATTCCTTGCCGAAGACATGCACCGGCTTGCGGATGGTGAAGCACAGCACCAGATAGGAAAGGGCGATGGCCAGCAGGATGCCTCCCAGAAAACGCACGTCATGGATGGGCATCTTGGCCAGCAGTTCGTCGGGGATCACGGGCGGCGCCAGCAGGAAGACCACGCCGCACAGGCCCAGGGCGCCCACCCAGAACGTGACGGCCAGCATGAGCACCAGACGGACGATCTCCGCCAGGGAAAAGCCCCATGCCGAATAGAAGCGGTAACGGACGCTCGTGCCGCCCAGCAGGGCCCCGAAGTTGTAGCTGACGGCCTGCCCCACCAGGGAGACCAGCCCCACGCGGGGCAGGGGCAGGGACTTGTGGATGGCCTTCAGGGCGAGCCAGTCATAGCCCACCAGGATAATGTAGTTGACGATCATCAGGCCGATGGAGAAACAGATGCTGCCCGTGGAGACCTGCTGGATGCTCTCCCTGATCTGGGCGATGCTGTAAGCTTTGAGCTTGTGATACAAAAGATATATGGCCAGCACGAAAAGTGCCGTTATGAGTACAGGCCCCAGGTAACGCAAGTATTTTTTCATGGCGTTCCGGCAAGGTAAGAAGTTGTTCAAATTATCTCCACCATATACGCAGCCGCCTCCCGGTGCAAGCATCAACATGCCCGGCGTCATCCCGGCGGACGGGTGATCCCCTGCCGCACAGGGCTTGACCAATGCCGGAGCAACGGATATAGTCCACAGAACAAATGCAATCTTCACGCGCTCCGCTGCCCGCGCAGCGGACGCTTTTTTTTCATCTGACGAACAGAGGTGGTGTACCATGGCCGTGACCAATATCCCCATTTCCAAGCAGGGCTACAAGCGTCTGGAAGAAGAGCTGGCCCGCCTGAAGAGCGAACGCCCCGCCATCATCCAGGCCATCAAGGAGGCCCGTGAAGAAGGCGACCTGCGTGAAAACGCCGGTTATGATGCCGCCCGCGAACGCCAGGGCATGGCGGAAGCGCGCATCAAGTACATCGAATCCCGCATGGCCCTCTACCAGGTGATAGACCTGGACAAGCTGAGCGGCGACAAGGTCATCTTCGGGTCCACCGTGGAAGTGGAAGACGTGGATACCGAAGAAAGCCGCACCTATACCATCCTCGGCCCCGATGAGGCCGAACCCGCCAAGGGGTCCATCTCCTTCCTCTCGCCCGTGGGCCAGGCCCTGCTGGGCAAGGAAGTGGGCGACGAAGTGAGCGTGGACATCCCGCGTGGCCGCGTCACCTACGAGATCGTGGACATCACCTTCCGCGGCTCCAGCATCTTCGACTAGCCGCCGGCACCGTGACCTGCACAAGCCCTGCTGCACTCCTGCACAGGGCTTTTTTTCGGCTCCTGTCCTGTACCCGTCCCCCTCTCCCCGGGGAGCTTGGCAGCCCAGGCCCCGCGTGCTATCCTTGCCCAGATCATTCTGCCGTCCAAAGGTTCCCGCATGCCCAACATGTTGCCTCGCCTCCTGTACATCCTTGCAGCACTGGCCTGGTTCCTGCTGCTCCGCCCCAACCCTGTCACCATCGTCATGGCCGGATGTTTCGCCTGCCTGACGCTGCCCGTCTACCGCCGCATGCGCTGCGCGATCCGGCACTGGCGCAAGCGGCTGCGCCGCCGCCATCCGGGCAGGCTCGGGCATATCGCGGCCTCCTGCTCCCATCGCCTGCCGCTGTACGGCTACATCGTCATGGTCATCTCCGCCGTGCTCATCCCCATCGGCACGCTGGTGCTGCTGGTGTCGCCCCAGGTGGCCGGCGGCCTGGCCCGGCTCCGGGAACTGCAGGCCAACAATTTCCAGCTGCCGCCGGAATGGGTCATGCGCTTCCAGGAGCTGCGCCACAGCCTGGCGGATTACCCCAAAGTGGACAAGATGATCTCGGACTTCCTCAGCAACCTCGATGCCATGCTGGCGGACACCATGGGCCTGCTCATCAACCGCGGCGTGGACGTGCTGGGCGGCACCATGACCGTCCTCTGGACCCTTTTCCTCTTCGTGACGCTCACGGTCATCTTTGCCGCCTACGCGAGCCGCATCAATCTGGTCACGGCCCGCATCTTCCACATCCCGGCCACCATGCTGCGCCGTTTCGTCCTGGCCATCCGCAAGGCCCTGCAGGGCGTCATGCTGGGCATCGTCCTGGTGGCCATCGCCCAGGGGGTCCTGTGCGGCATGGGCTTTGCCGTGGCGGGCATCAAGCAGCCTGCCTTCTGGGGCCTGCTGGCCACGGTCGTGGCACCCATCCCCTTTGTGGGCACGGCCCTTGTCTGGGGCCCGCTCTGTCTTTCCCTCTGGTTCTCCGGCGCCACCATGCCCGCCGTGGGCCTGGCCCTCTGGGGCACCCTGGCCGTGACCAGCGTGGACAACATCCTGCGTCCCCTTTTTCTGCAACAGGGCATCAACGCTCCCTTCTTCGTGCTGATCATCGCCATCCTCTGCGGTCTTGGCAGTTTCGGTCCCATGGGGCTCATCATCGGTCCCGTGCTGCTGGCCATCGCCATGCAGGCTGTGGAAGAAGCCCATCAAACCTACCACCATACGGCCTGAACACATGCACCACTCCCCTTCCCTCCCGGGGC
>OLFV01000345.1_pt1 | contig 56728 bp, 55 predicted proteins | sample 1605551 | NCBI WGS metagenome assembly OLFV01 (sample SAMEA3888922, study PRJEB22519) | human gut metagenome | biome: human gut; feature: human-associated habitat; material: faeces | place: Denmark | collected 2011 | reverse complement strand
GAGTGACAGACTCCGACTCTGTAGGCCGCTGGTTCGAATCCAGTCGGGCGTACCATAATGTGGAGACAAAAAAGATGTCTCCTGCGAAAAGCCCGAATATATCGGGCTTTTTTGCTACCCAAACGGCGATTTTTCTCTGTACCAAAACACAGATGTAAAATCGCCGTTTTCCCTTTGTGGATAGACTTGAACTCCCGAAAAGTAAATATCAGATACACAGGCAGATAGAAATCAAAAATCTATCTGCCTTTTTTATTACCCTAAAAAGTAGAAACCAAATATGCTGCAGAAAGAATTAGCCAAACGGCTCAAGGCTCGGTATGACACCAAGATGGACGGAAGCGGATGGTTAGAAGTGTCCTCGGACGGCATCCCCCTCTGCCGGATAAAATACAACGGTCAATTTCTAAGCAATGCCGACCAAACCCTCTCGGATGAATACCGCAGTAAAATTGCAGATATTCAAGCTGAGATCTCTACGGTGCGGGAATATGTCGGCCTGTACGAACACGCACCGCAGATGAAAGCTGCCGATGTCTCCGATTGCAGACAGCGACTCGGTGCTCTGGGGAGATTACTCGCCGAACTATGAATATGTCTGCAACATAATTTTTCGTATGTAGTAAAAGCCGCAGGATTGCGGGTATGTGATTTCTGCAAATACACAGAGTCACCCCCCAAAAAGGGCGCAAAAAGGTGCGTCAATGAAAACAGCCTGTTCATTGGCGGTGCTTACTGCACAGTTATAACAATATTCTGGGGGGATCCCCCCCAAAAACTTACGCAAAAACGTCATCTTCTCCTTGTAAACAAGGCAGAAATATGATAAAACTTTCCATATAAGCGATTGCTGAGCATTTTTGCTGCGAGTCTACTACATACGAAAAATTATGCTGTACCGAAGCGTCTGCATCGATAGGAAGCACAATTACGGTTTGACCTCCTGAAGTCGGGCTGCATCGTGCTATTTTTTACCAATGCTTTTAGCAAACACAAAAGCAATCGTTTGTGCAGCTGCAAATGTGTCCGCTACACGGCAGGAAAGGAAACAGTATGGCAGGCCGATATTCAAAACAAGAGCTGAAGGACAAGCTTCAGCGCTCTGCGCTTCATCTTGTAGCGACGGAGGGCATCGAGCGTCTCTCGACGAGGAGACTGTCCGCAGGCTGCGGATTGTCCGACCCGTACATCTACCAGTGCTACAGCGATATACCGGAGCTGCTGGCGGATACATTCCTGCGGTTAGACTGCGAAGTGGCGGAGCTGATGAGAACCGTCATCGGGACGCAGTTCATCGCTCCTGCCAAGCCAGTGAAGCTGGCTGATGTGTGCCGACTGCTTTGGGGCGCGTACTGGCGATACCTGATGGAGGACCCAGAGAGAACGGTGTTCTATTGGCGCTACTATCAGTCCGGCTACTATAACCGGGATATTCTGGCTGTCCGGGAGAAGAATTTCCGGGTGTTCACCGATTTTATTGTCAATACCGGAAAAACGTTGGGTCTCTCCGACGATGCCCAGCGGCTGGCCATTGTGACCATGCTCATCGACGATACCGTTTCGGCGGCGGTGAGGATACACCTGGGCTATATACAGAAGGATGCCGTCAGCGAGGACGATATTTTTTACTCCGCCTTTTCTCTGCTACTGCGCAAGATCGACCCGCTGATTGGAATCAGCGGCGCAGCAAATCTGACGCCTGCGGAGGGAAGCCCCCGATGACGGAAAAGGAACTGAGAAAGCTCAACCGCTACGAGCTGCTGGAAATGCTGCTTGCGCAGGGGAAAAAGCTGGAGCGGCTTGAACGTGAACTGGCCGAGGCAAATGAGAGGCTGGCGCAGCGGCAGCAGATCGTTGCGACCTCCGGCACAATGGCCGAGGCAGCAATGCGTCTGAACAGAGTTTTTGAGGCTGCGGACAGTGCTGCGAAAGAATATCTCAGCAACATGGAACTGATCGCAAACAGCTTACTTGATGATGCACGACGCAAAGCGGCTCGTATCATTAAGGATGCGGAACAGCAGGCGCAGATATATTCAGAGCATTTGGAGGAGCAGAATGACCCACAGCGAGAATACAGGCAAAAAGGAACAGCCGATACCTTCACTGGAGGAACTGAGTGGTGAACTGCGCCGGGAGAAATTCCGCCGGCGCTACCGAAAGCTTCTGCGAAGCACGATCTATGCGCTGGTCGTGGTGGCGGCTGTCAGTGTGCTGATCGCCACGCTGCTGCTGCCGGTGCTGCAGATCTACGGCACCTCCATGAATCCCAATCTGACGGAGGGCGACATTGTGGTTTCGGTGAAGTCACCCTCCCTTGAAACGGGCGATGTCATCGCATTTTACTACAACAACCGGGTGCTGGTCAAGCGGGTGATCGCCACCGGCGGAGAGAGCGTATATATTGACGCCGCCGGAAATGTATCCGTGAACGGAACCCTCTTGGACGAGCCGTATCTTGCGGAAAAGGATGCCGGAACAAGCGATTTGGATTACCCTTATGTGGTGCCGGCGGGGACATACTTTGTGCTGGGTGACCATCGGGAGAGCAGCGTGGACTCCCGCAGCTCGCTGGTGGGCTGCGTGGAACAGAGCGAGATCGTGGGGAAGATAATCTTCCGTGTCTGGCCGCTTTCATCATTTGGAAAGATAAAATGAATTTTCAGAAAGGAAATATGCGGTGAATCGGGATATTCAGCGACAAACGGAACAACTGAATAAAAAGCGCCTACTGCGGCAGCGTTGGCATCGGTGGTTCTCTATCCCCGCCTGCGCCGTGGTGTTCGTGACGGCGTATGCGCTGATCCTTCCGGCCATCACGCTGGACACCGCGCCGGACACCTACTGCGGGCAGGAGGAACATATCCATACGGATGAATGCTATGAGATCCCGGGCGTACCGGAGCATACCGTCATCGACTGTCCGGTACAGCAGGAACTGCACATTCATACCGCAGCGTGCTATGGAGAAGACGGTACGTTGCTCTGTACGGAGGATTCGCCGCAGATCATCCATCACCACGACAGCTTTTGCTTCGATAGCAGCGGTGAGTTGCTCTGCACGCTACCGGAGGTGAGTGAGGAGGATGTGCCCGGCGGTATGGTACACCAGCATACGGCGGATTGCCTGATGACTGTGCCAGCTGTCGCACCGGAGGGTCTGCTGTGCACGAAGCCGGAGCATATCCACACAGCGGACTGTCTTGACCCGGAAAAATGGGACGTGACGGCGGTGGACGGCGAAGAGGACTGTGGGAACGACCCATATCTTATCGGACGAGACACATCGCTTATCCCTCTGACGGAGATGACAGGCGCGGAGCTGTTCGCCCTGACCGACGAGGAGCTCGTTGCGCGGACGCAGGAATTCCTATCGCTGACGGACGAGGAATTTGAGGGGCTGAACGAGCGCATGGCTGCGCTGGTATGGGATATGCCGCCGGCGGAGAACGTTGCACAGACGGAAGCGGAGATGCTCCGCATCGCACCGCAACGCGCACCGGCAACCGCTGCCATCGACCCAACAACGGCCACGCTCAAGATACAGGACAACATCGCGGTAAACGGCCACTATGACCTGTCCCTCAACGGCGGAAACGCCCAAGCGGGCGGACAGGTGTCCTACCGCTGGTATCGGACGAAGGACAACGGTACGCGGGAGGCCGTCGCGCGGAGCTTCTACCGCAACGCCGATGGTACCACCTCCTCCAACCTCGGGCCCAGCGGCAGCTACCTGTATTTGGCGCTGGATGGCGGCGGAGTGACCGATGCGGTGTCCTCCGTGGAATACGAGGCAGTCCTTGTACTCAACGGCACGGAAACCAGCGTCAAGGCCAGTATCACCAATACCGACTATAACAAGTCCGTGCTGAACGGCAGCTTTGAACGCCCTCAGAACAACCGGGCGTCCACGCAGTACGATCAGGGGTACACGGGGCTGGAATGGCGCACCACCGCCACCGACAATAAGATCGAGGTCGTGCGGCTTACCAACCAGACCCTGAGCAGTTGGAGATACAGTTATAGCTACCGAAGCGGATGGTCATACATAGATGTGTGGCCCGTCGACGGCAACCAGTATGCCGAGATCAATGCGGAGCAGGACAGCGCTCTATACCAGAGCATCCTGACTGTCCCCGGCACAACGATGAACTGGCAACTCTATCACGCACAGAGACCAGGGTGCGGCTATAAGATCGGACGCGATAAGGACACCATGTATCTGTGCATCGTGTCGGATACGCGGGCGAAGCAGTATTTCAGCAACACCGAGAGCCTGCGCTCACATGTAAAACAAGTGCTGGGGAACGAAACGGTCTATAACGAGGACGGCCTTTACATCCAGAAGATCTCAGACAACACGACCTGGGGCAAGTATACGGGTACCTATACCGTGCCGGAGGGACAGTACCTGACGCGCTTCTTCTTCCTCAGTGAAGAGTACACAGGCGGGGGACTCGCCGGTAGACCGACCCTCGGCAACTTCCTGGATAATGTCTGGTTCAGTCAGGAATTGCCCGATCCCTCATCCAACGAGGCCACCATCACTATTCAGAAGACGGTGCGGGGCGACCTTACCGCCGAGCACCGCGCCGAGCTGCAAAGCCGCCTCTATTTTGAAATACGGGAGGGTGGCACGGTATTGCAGACCCTTCCTGCCGCCGCACTGGGCGACTGGAAGCAGAACGGCAGCGACTGGTGGATCAGCAAGAGCATCCCCATCAGCGACGAATGGGTCGGCAAGACCGTGGATGTTGTGGAGTGCAGCTACGAGATGGACGATCTCTCCTACACCGTTACGACGGAAAAGTCTGGGCAGGAGACGACGCTCAGCCCACACAGTCAGCCCAAATTCTCCTTCGTCAACGACTATCGGAAATCCGCTGCGACGCTGACGGTGGAAAAAATCGTCAACGGCACCGATACCTCCGGCAGTTTCCCCTTTGTCGTGTCCTGCGTCATCACTGATCCCAACACCGGGGAGAAAAAGACGGTGCATGAGGAGTTCACGCTGACGAATCATGGCGTGCAGAATGTTGCCAACCTGCCCATCGGTGCGGAGGTCACGCTGACCGAGACGAAGTACGACGGCTATACCGCCGCCGTGTACCAAGGCGGCAAGCAGGTGGCGGATAGCGGCACATATACCTTTATCATCACGGAAAACACCGAGCTGACCGTGTATAACACTATGGGCGTGCCCCTGCCCGAAACAGGCGGCGCGACCCCCTACCTTTTCATCTACGGCGGACTTTTCCTGATGCTCTCCGCCGTTGTGACCGGATATATTCTCAGGCGCAGGTACGGAAAGGAGGGCTTGGGGTAATTGGATCGTCTCTCCCGACCGGCGTGCCGGCACGGCAGCGCCGCAGGATATATCCCGGAGATACAGCAAGCAGAAATTTCATAAAAAGAGAAAGGGATAAGACCATGAAACACACGAAGAAAGCGCTGGCGCTGCTCATGGTGCTGGTCATGTCGCTGTCGCTGTTGACGGTGACGGCCTTCGCCGCAGGAACAGGCAAGATCACCATTGAGAACGCCACGGCGGGCATGGAGTACAAGCTCTATAAGGTTTTCGATGCCAGCTATATTGACGGCACGGCCGACGGCACAAAGCCTGCCGGTGCGACCTACACGATCAAGGATACTGATCCGTGGTATTCCCGTGTCAATGCAGATGGCAATCCCTTTACGCTGACGCCGGACACCGCACATCCTGGTACCTACATCGTCTCTATCGCGGAAGGCCAGCAGGAAACCGCTGCGACTTGGTTTCAGAATGTAAATACTTCCACTCTGGAGGCAACACAGACTAAAACCCCCACCAACAACACCGTGACATTTGACGGACTGGACAAGGGCTATTATTACATCAAGAGCGGAGTGGGCGCTACCGTGACACTGACCCATGCCAATGAGACAAGAACAGTGATCGACAAGAACCAGCAGCCCGGCTGGGGCACTGATCCGGATGACGGCACCAAGCCCGGCGGCAAATTCATCAAGACCGGCGCCAACGGAGCAGGCACGGAATACGGCACTCTCGGCACCGCCGACATCGGCGGCAAGCTGGACTACAAGATCGACATTTTCAGCGCCACCAACTATCAGGGCGATAAGATGATCAAGGAGTATATCATCGAGGATACGGAGAGTCCCGCCGTCTTCATGCACTTTAGCACCATTAAGGTTTGGGTCAACGGTACCGAGCTGACAAAGGGCTGGGTCGAGGGTGTAGACGAAACTTCTGGCAACAGTCACGCCATTGGATCTTCCACGACTCCCGCCACTTCAAAAGACGATGCCGACTGGTATGTGGAGAACACCGATAATACCGACAGCAAATTCAGCATCCACATTAACTGGCTGAAAAGCGATGGAGCCTTCAAGTTTGACAACAACGGCAAGCCCAATGTAATCAAGATCACCTATGAGGGCGTGCTGAAAAGCAAGGGCGTGGTCTACGGCGACAACGGTAACCTGAACACCGCAACGCTGTTTGTCCTGCCGAACGGCTCTACGACAAGAGCACAGGTCGGCAATCCCAGCGAAACCAAGGCCGTTACCTACTCTGGCGAGCTGTTCAAGTACACAACGGAGAATGGTGTCAAAAAGCCTCTGGCTGGTGCAGAGTTTACGATCATGCGGGAAGGCGAGACAGCCCCGCTGGCGTTCTATCCCTCCAAGGCCTATGCCGGTGTCTATTATCTGGCAACTGATGAGAACTGGAACTCCGAGCATGTTGACCACTCTGATCCGTCGAAGAAGGAGAGCATGAAGGTCACCACGCTTGTGACCCCTACTGACGGCATGATCATCACCCGTGGTCTGGCTGGCGGCGAATACACCATAACGGAAACTAAGGCCCCCGGTGGCTACAACAAGCTGACTGCCTCGATCAAAATGCCTCTGGAGCAAGGCGGCAATCCGACTGCCGGCGTTAACGTAACAGATGTCAACAAAACGCTGGCGGCTGACGGATCACCGCTGTCAACTCCCGTCGCATTTCAGAATGTCCATGTAAAGGAGATCGAGAACAACAAGGGAACCGTCCTTCCTGAGACTGGCGGCATCGGCACCACGCTGTTCATCACGCTGGGCGCACTGGCTGTCATCGGCACGGGACTGTTCCTGGTCACCAACAAGCGCATTTCCAAGGAGAATTTCTAATCAAACCACTCAACGGCGGCACGGCGGGGGAGCTTGCCTCCCCCGCTTTCACCGCCCATGACCGCAGGGAGAAGCCCATGAAGATCGGACGAAAAATCACGCTGATATTGCTTGCTATATTCTTCATAGGTCTCTCCCTGCTGTTATACCCATCTATCAGCAGCTATTGGAACTCCATCACCCAGTCCAAAGCGGTGGAGGACTACGACGCCATGCTGAAAAGCCTGACGCCCAAGGACTACTCGGACATTTTCGCGGCGGCGGAGGACTATAACACCCGTCTCGCGGCGCTGGATTTCCCGCTTATGGAGCATACGGCGCTGACGGAGGACTATAACTCTGCGCTGAATGCCTCCGGCGACGGGATGATGGGGTATATCGACATCGATAAAATTCAGGTGAAGCTGCCCATTTATCACGGCGTGAGCGGCGGCGTGCTCAGTCATGCGGTGGGACACATCGAGGGCAGTAGCCTACCCGTTGGTGGCGAGAGTACGCACTGTGTACTGTCAGCGCACCGCGGGCTTCCCAGCGCAAAGCTGTTTACTGATCTCGACAAGCTGGAAATCGGAGACACTTTTCGAATCACCGTCCTTGATCGGGCGATGATTTATGAGGTCGATCAAATCAAAACAGTCCTGCCCACCGATGTGGGCGACCTGCTCATCACCGAGGGCGAGGACTATTGTACGCTCATCACCTGTACGCCCTACGGTATCAATACCCACCGTCTGCTGATACGGGGACACCGCATGTCATCGGAGGATCTGCGGAAAATGCAGGTGCTGTCCGACGCCTTTATCGTGGACAGGCTCATCGTTACGCCCATCGTGGCATTACCCATTATCTTTATACTGATGCTCTATGTGTTTTTCGAGCCGCCCAAGAAAAAATTGCCCATAAATGAGGAGGGAGAGATCGAATGAAAAGAAAACTGCTCTGCCTACTGCTCTCCATGCTGCTGGTCACAACGACGGCACAGGCTGCGGAAAAGCCGAATGCTGCCGTGGACACCTCCCGCAGCTGCACCTTGACACTGCAATACGCCGCCTCCGGACAGACCGTCCGGCTGTACCGTGCGGCGGACATTTCGTCCAACGGGCGTTACACCCTCTGCGGTGCGTTCGCGGGATACGGCATCTTTATGCCCGCCGGGAACGGTCAGGCGGAGTGGGATGCCCTGCGTGACACTCTGCTGGCGTATATAGCGGCGGATGCCCTCGCACCGGACGGCACCGCCGTTACCGGTGCGGACGGAAGGGCTGTGTTTACCGGGCTTTCCGCAGGTATGTACCTTGTGGATGAGGCCGACATGGAAGTGGGCGGCAGCACCCGGCAGTATGTGCCGTCGCTCATTGCCGTTCCCGGCGTGGGCGGAGGTGGAAATTGGAGATACGATGTGACCGCCGCACCCAAGTACACCGAAAAGCCCGGCGGGGACGAGCCGGACACGCCCGTCACCTACACGGTGGTAAAGCTCTGGGCGGGAGAAAAATCCTCAGACAAGCGCCCCGCCAGCGTGGAAATCGTCATCTACAGAGACGGCGTGGAGCAGGAAAGGCAGACGCTGTCTGCCGACAACGATTGGATGTACCGCTGGACGGCTGTCGGCGGCACATGGATCGTTTTGGAGCGAAATGTCCCGGAGGGCTACGCCGTCACGGTGCAGCGCAGCGGCAGCAGCTTCTTTGTGACCAATACGCACAGTGCTGTACCCGACCCGATACCCACGCCGGAGCCTACCCCAAAACCTACGCCGGGGCCGGGAGACAGACCTCAGACGGGAGACGAGTCCCACCTGACGCTGTATATCGTCTGCATGGCGGTATCCGGGCTGGCGCTTCTACTGCTGGGAGTGTTGAACAGAAATCAGAAGCATGAAAAGAAATAGAACATTTTCCGGGCTACTCCTGCTTGCGGGAGCGATTTTGGTGGCAGCGGCGGTGGGGCTTGCCTTGCTCAGCGTATGGAAAAGTGCGGCGCAGCGGGATGAGCGAACCGAGGCTGCGCATCGGCTGCAAATGCTGACGGCTGAGCCGATCGCCGGCGTGATCGGCGACCATGCCGACGAGGAAATGCCCCGGCTGGAGCTGAACGGGCGTGACTACATCGGTCTTATAGAACTGCCGGAGTACGGCGTTTCGCTGCCAGTGGCGGCGGATTGGGACACAGGATCGTTCCCGTTCCGCCCCGCGTGCTACAGTGGAACACTGTATAGCGGGACATTGGTCATTGGCGGCAGCGGCGGTGAGGACTGCTTCGCCTTTATCAGTCAACTGGACGCCGGAGAATGCGTGATGTTCACCGATGCACGAGGCGTTCGGTATGCCTTCACCGTGTCGCGGATTACACACCATGCGGCGCTGGGCGCAGCGGAGCTGGAAGACCCGGAATCGTCGTTGCTGCTTTTTGTGAAGACGGGTAGGACATATCTGCTTGTGCACTGTGTAACCGCATAAAAACAGAATAAACCGACAATAAGATGCTTTGAGAGATCCGGCAGATATTCGACTATAGGCGGCATAACAACCGCCGAAGCCATTTGTGCCATGACGATCCTGAATTTTCGTGAAAATTTTGAGCGTGGGAGAGACTGCTGTATTGCAGTCTCTCTTATTTTTTCTCTATGATCGCTGCAAGATCCACACGGATGCCGTATTTGTCCAACAAGGATATAGCCTTGGCTTTATGTCAGAAGGGCGGTTTCTATGGGATGTCCTCCTCCCCTCGACGCTGTCTCCTCCGAGTAAGTACATTCTTCCTCTATTTGTCCATGCGCAAGCATAAGACAAGTTGATTCGTTGCGTCTATCCGAAGATCATCCCCCTCCCCCCAGCGTCCACATCTTTGTATGCTTCCATGCCCACAGCGGTGTCGCTGTGGGCTTTTTTGCGCCCTGTGCGTGACCCCGCTGCTGCGGCCCGCCACCCGTTTCTGAGATTTGCAGCCAACCAAATTTCAGAATACGGAGGAACCATATATGGGTTTTAATTATGCAGAAGACCTTTCAGCAGGATGTCATCAACCGCAAGGCTATCAAGAATACAGGCCAACTTCCCATGTACCTCATTGAAAATCACCATGAGGGCATTGTCAGCCGTGAAAAGTATGATGCCGTACAGGCAGAGATGGCACGGTGGAATGCAGCAAAGAGCCCCTCCAAGAGAGCCTCCACCGGTCTTGCCGCCTACACCAGCCGCTACGCCCTCTCGGACCGTCTGGTCTGCGGTGAGTGCGGAACGCTGTACCGCCGCTGCACATGGACGCACCCCGATGGAAAGCGTGTCGTGTGGCGCTGTGTGATCCGTCTGGACTACGGCAAGAAATACTGCCACAGCTTGCCCACGCTGGACGAGGCGCCGCTCCAGCAGGCGATCATAGCCGCCCTCAACACCGTCCTGCCGGATTTGGATGGCCGCATCCGCCAAATCACGGAGGCGTTGGAGGCAGAGGTCATCCCGTTCCCCGGCAGCGGCATGAGCCTTGGCGACATCGACCGCAGACTGGCGGAGCTGGAGGTGCGGTTTCAAAGACTGCTGGAAAAGGCGGCGGATGATCCCATCGCCTGTGGGGATCAGTTCAAGGAGATACTGGATGAGCAGACTTTCCTGAAGGAAAAGCGGTCCGGGATCCTCGCAGATAACAGCGAACAGGCAAAAGCCAATCAGCGCATCATGGATGCCGCACAAACCTTGGAAAACGCATCACCCCACATTACGGAATGGGACGAAAGCGCCGTCAAGATTTATGCGCAAAATTGTTTGCAGGCTCCGGCTGAGTGAAGTCAGCCGGCAATAGAGACGTCATCCAGAGCCGCCTCCAAATGCTTCCTGTTCATGTATTTCTTGCAGCCTCACTGGGTGCCCGCCTTCGCCATGTGGCGGGCACAGACCAGCATCAGGGAGACAAATTTGTTGTCCCCGGCCTGTGTGGTGCCGATGTAGAAGTTCATCAGGCTGTGAATCAGGGCGGAAAACGATATATCGCCCATATTGTCCAGACATGGTATGAGGTCAATAAGAACAAGGGCATCATGTTCAGAATGCAGGATTGGGTAGAATCCGGGAAAAACGGAGAGCACTGGGAGTAGTTCTATCAAACAGGCTTATCAAAACATTCTTATTTCCGGCAGCGCTGGAGATGTCCATGCATTAGGATGCTGGGCCAAAGGTGATTCCGTGCCGCTGACCTCCGGCACAAGCCGCAGATTCGGGATCGTGCTGCGTTTTTACTATTCGGATGGTACGGAGGGCGAGGAGATCGCCAACGTATCCGGATCGCAACAGTCAGAACGACTGGCAGTATCTGTCCCTGCGGGCAGTTGCGGAAAAAAGCGTATACCTCCATGCGGATCGTGTTGCGTTATGACAATTACCCCTGTAACCGTCAGGTTACAGGGGTGCTTCTTTTTTCACAGATGGAACACATTCACCAGAAACAGCAGGGCCAGTCCATAGTAGGTCACCACGGCCACCAGATCGTTGACCGTCGTGATCAGCGGGCCGGAGGCCACCGCCGGATCGATGTGGATCTTATGAAACAGCATGGGAACCATCGTCCCCACAAGGCTGGAGATCACCATGGCCACCACCAGCGACACCCCAACGCAGCCGGAGATCAGGAAAGCCGGCCCCCACGCATAGCCCTTGCACACATGGATGTAGACCCCTAAAACCGCCAGCGCCATGAGTCCCAGGCACCCGCCGTTGAGAAGACCTACCCGCATCTCCTTGCCCAGCAGGGCCAGCTCCTCCTTCAGGGTAAGGTTCTCGTCCATGAGGACACGAATGGTGACGGCCAGCGACTGGGTGCCGACGTTGCCCGCCATATCCAGCACCAGCGACTGGAAGCAGATGACGATGGGCAGCACCGCCACCACGGACTCGAAGATGCCCACCACCGACGAGACGCCCATGCCCAGAAACAGCAGCACGATGAGCCACGGCAGACGCTTTTTCATACTGACGGCGGCAGGCTCCCGGAGGTCCTCCTCCGAGGTCAGGCCGCCCAGCTTGGCGTAGTCATCGCCCATGGCGTCATCCACCAGCTCCACCAGATCCTGAGCGGTGAGGATACCGGCGATCCTTCCGTCCTCCGTCAGCACCGGCAGGGAATCCTCCTCATACTCTGCGATCCGGTCGATGCAGTCCTCCACCTTTTCATGGGCCAACACATAGGGATAGCTGCGGCGGATGATCCCGCTCAGCGGATCGTTTTCACGGGCGATGATCAGATCCTTCAGGTCGATGGCCCCGGCAAAGACGCCGCTGCCGTCCACCACATACAGCGTGGAGATATTGTCGTGCTCACCGGCCTGCCGCACCAGCTCGTTCATGGCGCCGCAGACGGTCAGTGTGTCCGGGATGCAGACGAAATTGCCGCTCATGCGGCTGCCGATCTCCTCCTGATGAAAGGCCAGCAGCCGCCGGACATCCTTCCGGGTGTCGTCGTCCAGATGGGCGGCCAGAGCCTGCTTCTTCTCCGCCGGAAGCTCCCGCAGCATATCCAGCGCATCCGCCGTGTCCATGTCGGTGATCACCGCCGCCGCCAGATCCGCCGGAAGTTCCGTCAGGAAGCGGGAGGCATCATCCAGATAGGGGAATATCTCTGCCAGCGTCCGGGCGTCCAGCTGCCGGAACAACCGCTCCCGCTCCGCATCCGTCAGCAGGGTGACGGCCTTGGCCACATCCCGCTGGTGATAGTGTTTCAGCAGCTCCGGCAGACGGTCCCCGTTTTGGGCCGTGCGGATGACCGCTGCGATTTCCTGTGCGAACTCCTTGTTTACCATTCTGTTCATCATATTCTTGTCCTCCTTTGACGCTACTTTGGGCAAAATGGGCGCAAAAATACACCGCCTCAGAGATAGTTGCCACAGCAAGACGTCTCCGGTGCGGTGCAGGAGGACACGACAAAGTAGAATGTGGTCAGCTCCTGTCCATGGATGACCACACCCTGTGTCTCTGCGGGCCGCATACCCGGCTTCGTCCTGTACTTCCGCAGCTATCCATGAACATTCACCTCCGTTGATGGCTGAAATAGGTCTTTTTTGACCACAGCCCATCATAGCAGAACCCATCGGCACTGTCAACCGTTTCTTTCCCCGGTTTTTTACAGCCCCGGCATTTACTGTCCTTGGGACCGGATCTCCACAGTCCTGCCGCCAAGACTCTCATAGATGCGGTGGGAAACGGAGAGGACGGTGCGCCCACGGGAGGCCTGACGCAGGGCCTCCCGTACACGGGCCTCCGTCTCGGCATCCAGATTGGCGGTGATCTCATCCAGCAGCAGCACAGCGGGGTCTGCCGCTGCGGCCCGTGCAATGGACAGCAGCTGCCACTCCCCCTGAGAGAATATCCCGTCCGTACACACCGTGTCGTATCCCTCCGGCAGCGCCTGGATGGCCTCGTCGATCTCCCGCCAGCCGGGCGGCCTCCTTGGCCATCTCTCCGGTGATCTGCGGGTCGCACAGGGTGATCTGCTCCAGCACGGTCCCCGGTATGCGGGAAAAATGCTGCTCCACGCAGCCGATACAGATGCGCCTCTGTCGGCCCGGGATGGCTGAGGCGTCCACTCCGCCGATAGTGACTGTCCCCGCCTCCGGCCGGTACAGCCCCAGCAGCAGCTTAAACACCGTGCTCTTTCCGACTCCCGTCCGGCCCACCAGCGTCACCTGCTCCCCCTGCTTCACCGTCATGGAGAAGTCGGTGAGCACGTGGCTTTCCCCATAGCCGAAGGTCACATGGGAGAACACCACATCGCCACGGGCCTCCTCCCGCTCCGGAGGAATGTCCCGCTCCGGCTGGGCCAGAAAGGCATCGATGCGGCGAACGCCCGCCATGGCCGACTGGATGGTCTGTATCTCCATGCCAAGGCTCTCGATGGGGGCGAAAATGCGGGAGATATAGCTGATGACCGCCACCGACGTACCCACGGACATCCCGAACAGGGTCAGCAGCTCTGCGCTGCCGGAGGCGGAGAGCAGCATGACCGCCCCCACCACCACGGCGTCCAGCAGCAGCACCACCGGCGAATAGACGGCGTCATAGAAGTTGGTGCGTTCCACGGCGGCATAGCTGTCACCGATGCGCCGTTCATAGCGGCGCTCCATGTAGTCCTCCAGCCCCAGCGCACGGATGGTGCGGATATTGTGCAGCGTCTCCGGCACCTGTCCGGACACGGCGGCCACGGCGTGACGGTGATCCAGCTGCGCCGCCAGCATCCGCTTCTGCACGTGGCGGGTGAACACGGCCAGCAGTGGCAACACCAGCAGCAAAACCAGTGCCAGACCGGTGTTCTTCACGGCGATGACTCCCAGAATAGAGAGGATGCGGCAGGCGTCCGCCACCATACTGATGATGCCGGAGGTGAACAACGCCTCCACGGCATCCATATCGCCGGAGAAGCGGCCGGCCACCTCACCGGGGTTCTGGTCCACCAGCGTGGCCACCGGCAGCTGCGTCAGCTTTTGAGACATCTCCCGGCGCAGGGCATGGGTCATTTTCTGCCCGAACAGCACCAGCAGGCTCTCCTGCGCCGAGGACAGGATACCCTCCAGCGCCAGACTGCCGAAGTAGAGCAGCGCCGCCAGAAGGCTCAGGGGGAGTCCCCCCGTCAGCCGGTCGATGATGCGGGCCAGCACCAGCGGCGGCAGAAGCGACGACGCCACCGAGGCTGCCACACATAAAAACGTCCCCACGGTCAGCAGCCGGTGCTCCCCCGCCGCCGCCCGGATGGCGGCAAACACGCCTTTTTTCTGTCTGTTTTTCATGACTGCTCCCCTCCCGTCTGACTCTCATACAGCTGGCGATACACCGGAGCGGATGCCATCAGCTCCTCATGGGTCCCCACAGTGACTTTGCCGTTCTCCATGAAGATCACCTGCCGCAGCTGTGGGAAGTGATACAGCCGGTGGGAGATTAGGAACACCACCTTGTCCTTGGCATAGTCCTGCAAATGGGCGAACACCACGTCCTCGGTGCTGCGGTCCAGCGCAGAGAAGGGGTCGTCAAGCACCAGCACCGGCCGGGAATGGGCAAGGGTGCAGGCCAGCGCCAGCCGCTGGGCCTGCCCGCCGGACAGGCGGGCGCCGCCGCTGCCGATGACGGTATCGGGTCCGTTTTCCATCGCCGACACCTCCCCCTCCAGCGCCGCAGCCGCCAGATACGGCGCAGCGTTCTGTCCCTCACCGCAGAGGACGTTATTGCAAACGGTATCGGCGCTGAGCTGCGGGTCGTGGCCCAGATACCCCACCGTGGCGGCGATCTGCCGGGGCATCAGGGAGGAGAGCTCCCGCCCCCCGAACCGAGCCGCCATAGGGCGCTTCGCACAGGAACACCCGCCCCAGCGTAGACTTGCCGCAGGCCACCGCCCCGGTGATTCCGTTCGGCAGGCGGGCGGGACGATTTTGGGCTGAACCATCGTCTCCGACGAGGACTACTATGAGGCGCTCCGGGCTTGGTGCCAGAGCCGCTACGACTGGATCTTCCCCGTGAGGAGCTGGCCTTCTCCCCCGGCGTCATCCCGGCCCTGTATCAGATCGTGGAGGATCTGGTGAAGCCCGACCATGGCAAGGTGCTGACCATGACCCCGGCCTACGGCTTCTTCCTCCACGCCTGCGAGTATAATGGCGTGGAGTTGGTGACGTCTCCCCTGAGGAAGGTGGAGGGATGGTTTGAAATGGACTGGGAGGACTTCCGGCGGAAGGTCGCCGACCCCGCCGTCTGCGTGCCTCTCCACCACGCAGTAGGAGCCCTTGCCCAGATGCGGGTCCTCCACATACTCGATGCACTCCAGCTCCGTCACCACCTTGGACGCATCCGCCAGCGCACTGCCCCCCTTCTCTGGGGTGGGTGGACTTGGAGAGCGCCCAGCGGGATTCCTTTTACTGGGCGCTTTACTGCTCCGACAGCACCATGGAGGCCGTCCGGGCCACGGAGGAGCGCTACCGGGTGAAGTATGAGCTGCGGGACCAGAAGCAGTTCCGTGGGGCTGTCCTGTGACGCTGTCTCTCCGACGGCTGCTACTCCTTCCCCCTTCTTCTCTTCCGGGAGCACATCAAAAACGCCAGCAATCCGCAGCAGTATTCCATGGGCAACGCCTCTCTGCGAGGCAGCGCCAGCCAAGACCATCCATCTGACGGCTCTGGGGACCGGGGTCGCTCAGAGCATCTACGAATAAAATCAAATGCTCCGGGATCGTCTCATCCGGCTGGGCGTCAGCGAGGCCACCGCTGCCAAGAATGCCCGCAAAATGGAGCACGCTGTCGGCGCGGCAGACAGAGCATCTGGTGTACTTCCTCTGCTTCGTCAAGACCCTCCGCAAGGAGCCGGAGACGACGGAGTCCTGAGCCTCTTCTTGCAAAGTGTAAGGCTTCTGGTATATTTTCTTCTTCCTTTTGTTCCGTTTCTCTGCTATACTGGAGCCATACCAAGAAACACACGGCGGAGGTTCTTCCCTTCTCTGCCGGAAAATCGTAAGGAGGATACCACCATGCGTTATGAGATCAAAGGCACTCCCTTCCCCGTGGTGATCTGTCAGCTGGAAGACGGCGAGCAGATGGTCACGGAGCGTGGATCCATGGTCTGGATGAGCCCTAATATGGAGATGCAGACCCATGGCGGTGGACTGGGACGGATGTTCTCTAAAATGTTCTCCGGCGAGAGTATGTTCCAGAACATCTACACCGCTCACGGCGCCGGGATGATCGCCTTCGGCTCCAGCTTCCCCGGCCAGATCAAGGAGATCGCCATCACTCCCGGCCACGATATGATCCTTCAGAAGAGCGCCTTTCTGGCCGCCGTGCCGGGAGTAGAGCTGTCCATCCACTTCAACCAGCGGCTGGGCGCGGGCCTCTTCGGCGGCGAGGGCTTCATCATGCAGCGCCTCAGCGGCAGCGGCATGGCCTTTGCCGAGATCGACGGCACGCTGGTGGAGTACGACCTCCAGCCGGGTCAGCAGATCGTGGTGGACACCGGTAACGTGGCGGGCTTCACCGCCGGGGTGCAGATGGAGATCCGTCAGGTTCCCGGCATGAAGAACAAGCTGTTGGGCGGCGAGGGCCTTTTCAACACCGTCCTCACCGGTCCCGGACGTATCTGGCTGCAGACCATGCCCATCTCCGGCGTGGCCGCCGCCCTGCTGCCCTATATCCCCACCGGCAACAATTAAGCTGTCTGTCAGGCCCGCAGAGTCCTTCTTTGCGGGCTTGGCAAATTTTTTTATTTTTCACGCAATAAAACCGCATCTCCACGCATTACAGGGATGACAGGAGATAAAAGCCTATGACTGCATGGCCCGCCACAACCGAATATACCGGCAGCAGTGCTCATCTGACGGAGCTGCTGGCCGCCATCGCCGCCGGGCAGCAGGATGCGCTGGCGCAGCTCTACCATCTCACCCGAACGGCGGTGTATGGTCTGTCGCTGTCGTACCTGAAAAACACCCACGACGCACAGGATATCACGCAGGACGTATTCGTTCATGTGTGGGATCACGCCCCGCAGTATCGCCCCACCGGCTCCCCCATGGGCTGGCTGCTGACGGTCTGCCGGAATCTGTGCCTGATGCGCCTGCGGCACACGGAGCGCCACGCCGTTCTCAGCGAGGCAGAATGGGACGCCATTCCCCAGCAGGAGACCGGTCTGACCACGGAGGAGCGAACGCTGCTGCAGCACGTTCTGTCCCGTCTGGGGGAGGAGGAGCGGCGCATCGTACTGCTCCATGCCGTCACCGGGCTAAAGCACCGGGAGATCGCCGCTCTGCTGGAGCTGCCCCTCCCCACCGTCCTGTCGAAGTATCACCGAGCAATCCGAAAAATGCGTGCTGATCTGGAAGGAGATAACGCCCATGACAAATGAAAAGCTGGAACAGTGCCTTGCACAAGCGCTGGAAAAAACAGCCCCCCATGACGTGGACGGCGTTCTCTCCCGCTGTGAGAAGCGGAAAGGAACGGAAATCCCCATGAAAACAAAACCTCACTCCCTGAAAAAATGGATGGCGATGGCGGCCTGTCTGGCCCTTCTGCTGCTGTGCGGCGGCGGACTGTTTCTGCGGCAGGCCAATGCTGTGGCCTCCGTGGTCTCCATCGACGTCAACCCCAGCATCGAGCTGCGGGTCAACCAAAATGAAAAGGTTCTGGCCTGCGTGCCTATGAACGACGACGCCCATGCCATTCTGGCGGATATGGGCGACGGCGAGGATCTGAAGGGGGCCAAGCTGGATGTGGCAGTAAACGCCATCGTCGGCAGTCTGGTCCGCAACGGCTATCTGGAGAGCATCTCCTCCGCCATCATGATCTCCGTAGAGGATCGGGATCAGAGCCGGGCTCACCGACTGCAGCAGGACCTCTCCGCCGCCGTGGACGGCATCCTGCGGGACAGCGCCTCTCAGGCCTCCGTATTGACCCAGACGGTCACGCAGGACACGTCTCTGGAGAAGCAGGCCAAGGACCACCACATCTCCACCGGCAAGGCGGCGCTGGTGAACCGTATCCTCGCCCTGAACAACAGTCTGTCCTTTGAGGAGCTGTCCAGGCTCTCCATCGGTGAGCTGAAGGATCTGGCCGAGACCGGCGCTCCTGCCATGCCCATCGGCATGGAGCGAGCACTGGAGATCGCCCTGCTCACCTGCGGGCAGTCCGCCGACCAGCTGACCAAGCAGGAGGTGGACGCTGAGCTGGACGAGGTTCCCGCCCACTACGAGGTGGAGCTGGAGGACCGCAGCGGTACGGAGTACGAGTATCGCATCGATGCCTATACCGGCGCTGTGCTCACCTCCTATGTGGAGCCGGACGATCACAACGATGCGGATGACCACGATGACTATGATGATGACCACGACGATGACGACGATGATGCCCAGCACACCGGCAGTGCCCAGCCCACCGGGCAGATCGGCCACGCCGCAGCCAAGGCCGCTGCCCTGACCCACGCCGGTGTGTCAGAGAGTCAGGCCTACGACATGGATGTGGAGCTGGATGACGAGGATGGCCGCTGGGTATACGAGGTGGAATTCAAGGCGGATGGCATGGAGTACGAATATGTCATCGATGCCTATACCGGCGCTGTGCTGGAATACGATATGGAGCAGGACGATTGACCCCCTATAACAAAGGAGGCAGGCACAAAAGTGCCTGCCTCTTTGTCGTTATTCCGATTCCGGCGGCGCTCCGGGGTCTCCCTCCGGCAGCGATGCCCCCTTGTCCTCGTCCTCCGACAGGGTGGGGATAAAGGCCTGCGCCAGCTTCCCCTTGCCCCGGTGCTTGATGTAGAAGTAGCCGATGACGCTGAAGGTCACGGCACCGATGAAGTTGACGAACAGATCCTCCATGGTATCGTACAGCCCGATATCCAGATACCCGTCAAAGCCCAGATCCGTGCCGTTGACGGCCACCGAGTGGATGCCGTCGATGGTGATGGGGGTGTTGCTGTTGGTGGGGTCCAGCATCACGGAGGTAATGCTCTGCACCACGGTGTCCTTCTGCATATCCAGATGGAACACCCGGTCCATGCCGAACTCGAAGAACTCCCACAGCACCCCCACGGTCATGGAGAAACAGAAGGCCGCCAGCGCCACATATACCGGCGACAGCTGGAACTTGATGCGGCTGTTGCGGTTCAGGATGTCGATAAGGGCAAAGCCCGTGGCGGCGCAGAGGAAGCCCGTGGTGGTGTGGAGCATGGAGTCCCAGTTGGGGTAGGTGATGAAGTAACACTCCAGCTCCCCCAGTATCTCCGCTGCGAAAATAAACAGCAGGATAATGATCTCCAGCACCGACGGCAGTTGGATACCGAAGTTCTGCTGAATGAAAAACGGCAGGATGAACAGCGCCAGCACCAGCAGGCAGATGAAGGCACTTTCATATTCGCCCCGGATGATTGACATGACCAGCTCCGCCAGCACGATCAACCGCAGGGTCACATATACGGCGAACACCGCCGGCTGCTTGTGAATGGCCTCCTTCAGCCGCTGGACCGTATCTCTGGGTTTGGGCGTTTTTTTCATAAAGGCTCCTTCCCGGCACAGCACTGCGCCGCTGTGGTTTTTTCTGCATGGTATCATATCCCCGGTCAAAACGCAACGAAAAATGTGACAAAAATCGTGGCGGCCCGTCTTGACAAGCGGCCCGCTGTGTGGTAAGCTGATAAAAATTTGCCATGCGGAGGTGATCACCGTGACCGTCGTTTTTCAGGATGCCCAGATATTCCGCCGGGGTGTTCTCACCCGTGGGGATGCTGTTTTCTCTTTTGAGATCCACCACGGCGCCAGTGTTTCTCCCGTTCATATTCCCGCCTCTTCTTTTGTGATATGTCCCGGTTTCGTTGATGTACACGTACATCTTCGTGAACCGGGCTTTTCTTATAAGGAGACCATGTCCAGCGGCACCCAAGCCGCCGCCCACGGCGGATATACCACGGTGTGTGCCATGCCAAATCTGGACCCGGTGCCGGACAGCCTGCCCCATCTGGAGCAGCAGCTGGCCCTGATCCGCCGGGATGCCGCCATCCGGGTGCTGCCCTATGGCTCCATCACCCGTGGCCAGCTGGGGGAGGAGCTGTCGGACATGGCGGCCATGGCCCCCTATGTGGCGGCCTTCTCCGACGACGGGCGAGGTGTGCAGAGCGAGGCGCAGATGCGCCTTGCCATGGAGACCGCCAAGGGGCTTCATAAGCTCATCGTGGCCCACTGCGAGGACAACTCCCTCCTCCATGGGGGCTACATCCACGACGGGGCTTACGCCCGCACCCACGGCCACCGGGGCATCTGCTCCGAAAGCGAGTGGGGGCAGATCCGGCGGGATCTGGAGCTGGTGCGCCAGACCGGCTGCGGCTACCACGTCTGCCACATCTCCACCAAGGAGAGCGTGGCCCTGATCCGCCGGGCCAAGGCGGAGGGGCTGGACGTCACCTGCGAGACGGCCCCCCACTATCTGCTGATGGACGAAACCATGCTGCAGGAGGACGGCCGCTTCAAGATGAATCCTCCTCTCCGCAGTCCCGCCGACCGGGAGGCCCTGCTGGAGGGGCTAGCCGACGGCACCATCGACATGATCGCCACCGATCACGCCCCCCACAGCGCCGAGGAGAAGTCCCGCGGTCTGGAGAAGAGCGCCATGGGCATCGTGGGGCTGGAGACCGCCTTCCCCCTGCTGTATACCTATCTGGTAAAGCCGGGCCTGCTCTCCTTCCCCCGTCTGATGGAGCTGCTCCACGATGCTCCCTGCCGCCGCTTCGGCCTCCCGCAGGGGGAGATGGATGGCCCCCACGCCGATTTCACGGTCTTTGACCTGTCGGCTTCGTATCCCATCGACCCGGCGGACTTTCTCTCTCAGGGGAAGGCCACCCCCTTCACCGGCTGGCCGGTACAGGCCCGCTGCCTGCTGACGGTCTGCAACGGCCGCCTCGTCTGGCAGGACGGTGATCTCTTTTCCAAGGAGGACCGCACATGAAGCAGGTCACATGGACCATTACGGAAAATACGCCGCTGACGCCGGACACCTACCGGCTGCGCCTTGCCGGCGACACGGAGGCCATCACGGCCCCCGGTCAGTTCGTAAACCTGAAGCTCTCCGGCTTCTACCTGCGCCGCCCCATCTCCGTCTGCGACTGGGAGCCCGGTGCCGCCACCCTTATCTATAAGGTGCTGGGCCACGGCACGGCGGCCATGACCCATCTCCCCGCCGGAACGGAGCTGGATGTGCTGACAGGGCTGGGCAACGGCTACGACACATCTCTCGCCGGGGAGCGCCCCCTGCTGGTGGGCGGCGGCGTCGGCATCCCGCCCCTGTACGGACTGGCCCGCCGCCTGACGGCGGAGCATCGTCAGGTCACGGCGGTGCTGGGCTACAACCGGGCGTCAGATATTTTTCTGGCGGAGGAGTTCCAGGCGCTGGGCGTCACTGTCCGCCTCCTCACCGCCGACGGCAGCGCCGGGACCTGCGGCCTTGTCACCGACGGCATGGAGAGTGTGGACTACACCCACCTCTATACCTGCGGGCCGGAGGCCATGCTCCACGCCGTGTGGCAGCGCTGCCGCACCGATGGGCAGTTCAGCTTTGAAGAGCGCATGGGCTGCGGCTTCGGGGCCTGCATGGGCTGCACCTGCCGCACCAAGTACGGCCACAAGCGCATCTGCAAGGACGGTCCCGTCCTGCGAAGGGAGGAGATCGTATGGTAAATACCGCCGTCACCCTCTGCGGCCTGCCGCTGGAGAATCCCGTCATCCCCGCCAGCGGCACCTTCGGCTATGGGTATGAATTTGCACAGATCTACGACATCAACTGTCTGGGGACCTTCTCCTTCAAGGGGACGACGCTCACCCCCCGGTACGGAAACCCCACCCCCCGCATCGCTGAGTACGCCGGGGGCCTGCTGAACTCTGTGGGGCTGCAAAACCCCGGTGTGGAGGCCGTCATCCGGGAGGAGCTGCCCCGTCTGCGGGAGGTCTTTCACAAGCCGGTAATGGCCAACGTCAGCGGCTTTTCCATAGAGGAATACGCCCAAGTATGCCGGCAGCTGGACGGGGCGGAGCAGGTAGGCTGGCTGGAGGTGAATATCTCCTGCCCCAACGTCCACGGCGGCGGAGCCGCCTTCGGCGCAGACCCCCGGACGGCAGCCGCCGTCACACGGGCCGTCCGTGACGTGACGAAAAAGCCGGTCATCATGAAGCTCTCCCCGGCTGCGGCGGATATCGCTGCCGTGGCACGGGCCTGTCAGGAGGCCGGGGCCGACGGTGTCAGCCTTATCAATACTCTGCCGGGGATGCGGATCGATCTGAAGCGCCGCCGTCCCCTGCTGGCCAACGGCACCGGCGGAATGTCCGGCCCCGGCATCTTTCCGCTGGCGGTGCGGATGGTGTATCAGGTCTACGAGGCCGTGGACATTCCCATCGTGGGCATGGGCGGCGTCAGCACCGCCGAGGACGTGCTGGAGCTGATGCTGGCCGGGGCCACCGCCGTGGGCGTGGGAGCCGCCAATCTGGTGGAGCCCTGCGCCTGCCGGAAGATCATACAGGACCTGCCTGCCGCCATGGAGCGGTACGGCATTCAGCAGCTTACGGATATCATAGGAGGAGCACATCATGGGTAAAGACGTTATCATTGCACTGGACTTCGACAGCCGGGAGAAAACGCTGGCTTTTCTGGACCGCTTCACAGAGGAGAAGCCCTTCGTCAAGGTGGGCATGGAGCTGTTTTACGCCGAGGGTCCCGCCATCGTCCGGGAGATCCGCCGCCGGGGCCACCGCATCTTTCTGGATCTGAAGCTCCACGACATCCCCAACACGGTGAGAAAGGCCATGGCCGCTCTGTCGGCGCTGGATGTGGACATCATCAACCTCCACGCCGCCGGTACCGCCGCCATGATGACCGCCGCTCTGGAGGGTCTCACCCGCCCCGACGGCACCCGCCCTCTGCTCATCGCCGTCACCCAGTTGACCTCCACCGATCAGGAGCGCATGGAGCGGGAGCTGCTGATCCACGCCCCGCTGGAGGAGGTGGTGCTCAGCTACGCCGCCAACGCCGCTGCGGCGGGGCTGGACGGCGTGGTCTGTTCCCCGCTGGAGGCCGGAGCCATCCACCGGCGCTGCGGGGCCGATTTCCTGACGGTGACCCCCGGTGTCCGGTTCGCCGGAGGGGATGCCGGGGATCAGAAGCGGGTCACCACCCCCGCCAAGGCCCGTGAGCTGGGCTCTGATTACATCGTGGTGGGCCGCCCCATCACGCAGGCCGAGGACCCGGTGGCTGCCTATCGCCGCTGCGTAAAGGAGTTTGTGGGCTGATGCGCTGGAATACGGTACTTTTCGATCTGGACGGCACGGTGACGGACCCCAAGGAGGGCATCACCTGCGCCGTGGCCTACGCCCTGCGGCAGCAGGGCATCATCGCTGACCCCGATACCCTCACCTCCTTCATCGGCCCTCCCCTCCACGAGAGCTTCCCGGAGCTGTTCGGCCTGACGGAGGAGCAGACGAATCGGGCCGTGGAGGACTTCCGGGTGTACTTCTCCCGGCAGGGCTGGGCGGAGAACATCCCCTACAAGGGCATGGCGGAGTTGCTGGAGAGCCTGCAAGGAGCCGGGCTGAAGCTGGTCATCGCCACCTCCAAGCCGGAGGAATTCGCCCTGCGCATCATGGAACACTTCGGTCTGGCCGCTTACTTCCACCGCATCTGCGGCGCACAGGGGGAGGACCGGGCCAGCGCCCAGAAGGGCAGCGTGGTGGCCGACGCCCTGCGCCGCAGCGGCACGGACGGCCCCGCCGTCATGGTGGGCGACCGCCGCTTCGACGTCGCCGGCGCCCATGAAAACGGTCTGCCCGCCATCGGCGTTCTCTACGGCTACGGCGGCCGGGAGGAACTGGAAAACGCCGGAGCCGACTATCTGGCCGCCGATCTTCACGAGCTCAAGCAGCTTCTGCTGCAGGAATAGGAGGAACTTATGGACAACATCCGCACCCACATTGCCCGGCACCTGCTCTCCATCGGAGCGGTGTTTCTGCGGCCCGACGAGCCCTTTGTCTGGGCCAGCGGCATCAAAAGCCCCATCTACTGCGACAACCGTCTGATCCTCACCGCCCCGGAGGCCCGGAACGAGGTGGAGCAGGCCATTGCCGACACCGTCCGCCGGGAGTACCCGGAGGCGCAGGGGCTCATGGGTACCGCCACCGCCGGTATCGCCCATGCCGCCATCGCCGCCCACCTGCTGGGCCTGCCCATGGGCTACGTCCGCTCCGGCAGCAAGGATCACGGCCGCAAGAACCAGATCGAGGGCAAGCTGACCCCCGGCGAGAAGGTGGTGGTCATCGAGGACCTGATCTCCACTGGCGGCAGTGTGCTGGACACTGTAGCCGCCCTGCGGGCCGCCGGAGCGGAGGTGCTGGGCGTCATCAGCATCTTCACCTACGGTATGGCCAAGGGCCGCCAGCGGCTGGCCGAGGCCGGTGTCAAGTGCGTCAGCCTCACCGACCTGGACACCATCGCTCAGGTGGGCGTCCAGCAGGGATACATCACGCAGGGGGACGTGGCCCGGCTGCTGGCCTTCCGGGATGACCCCTCCGACGAAAACTGGATCAGAAAAGGAGAATGAACCGTATGAACCATCTCATTGACATTTTGCAGCTGTCCCCGGAGGAGATCATGGAGCTGGTGAGCACCGCCTGCGACATCATCGACCATCCCGCCGCCTATGCCCACAAGTGCGACGGCAAAATACTGGCCACCCTGTTCTTCGAGCCCTCCACTCGCACCCATCTCAGCTTCGAGAGCGCCATGCTGAGTCTGGGCGGGCAGGTGCTGGGCTTCTCCTCCGCCAGCAGCTCCTCCGCCGCCAAGGGCGAGAGCGTGTCCGACACCATCCGCACCGTCAGCTGTTACAGCGATATCATCGCCATGCGCCACCCCAAGGAGGGTGCTCCGCTGGTGGCCTCCCGCCACTCGCTGGTACCCATCATCAACGCCGGAGACGGTGGCCACAACCACCCCACCCAGACCTTGACGGATCTGCTGACCATCCACCGGGAGAAGGGCCGCTTCGACGATCTGACCATCGGCCTGTGCGGCGACCTGAAATTCGGCCGCACCGTCCACTCTCTGGTGGCCGCCATGAGCCGCTATACCGGCATCCGCTTCGTGCTCATCTCCCCGGAGGAGCTGAAGCTGCCCCGCTACGTCAAGGAGCAGTACATCAAGAGCAGGAACATCCCCTACATCCAGTCTACCTCTCTGGATGAGGTGATGCCGGAGCTGGATATCCTCTATATGACCCGTGTCCAGCGGGAGCGGTTTTTCAACGAGGAGGACTATCTGCGCCTAAAGGACAGCTACATCCTCACCCCGGAAAAGCTGAAAAACGCCAAGCCGGACCTGCGGATCCTGCATCCCCTGCCCCGTGTCAATGAGATCTCCGTGGCGGTGGATGAGGACCCCCGTGCCTGCTACTTCAAGCAGGTGCAGTACGGCAAGTACATCCGCATGGCGCTGATTCTGAAGCTGCTGAACATTGCTTGAAAGGGAGGGCATCATCATGATTATTGATTCCATTCAGAACGGCATCGTCATCGACCATATCTCCGCCGGAAAGGCCATGGAGCTGTATCGCATTCTGGGGCTGGACAAGCTGGACTGCACCGTGGCCATCCTGAAAAACGTCACCAGCGGTAAGCTGGGCCGCAAGGACATCATCAAGATCGACCGTGAGATGGAGCTGGACTGGGATCTTATCGGCTACGTGGATCCCAGCATCACCGTCAACAGTATCCGAGACGGCCAGCTGGTGGAAAAGCGCACCCTGAAGCTGCCGGAGCGCATCCGTGGCGTGCTGCGCTGCAAGAATCCCCGGTGCATCACCTCCGTGGAGCAGGAGCTGCCCCAGGAGTTCGTGCTCACCGACCGGGAAAAGCGGGTCTATCGCTGCATCTACTGCGAGACGCAGGCAGAAAAATAAATGGTACGCAAGAAGGCCCACGGTTGCGCCGTGGGCCTTCTTGCGTTCTCCCCCATCTCCCGCTTCCCCCTCCCTATTCTTCCTGCGGCGCAGCGTTTTGCGCCCGTTTTATTTTATTACAATTATGTATACATTATTTGAATCGAAAACGCCGATAGTACGGCCTTATCTCCTGAAATCGCTATTTGCCACTCGTGGAGGCTGATGGTAGAATCTCTGTTGCAAAGTGCTTCGGCAGATCGCTGCCAGTGGGTGAACCATGCGATCAGGACGGCTATTCCGAAGCTCTGAAGATATCGTGCCGTCAAGGCACAACAGGAGGCAGGCAAAATTGCTCACTATGGGAATCGATTCCGGCTCCGCCATGACCAAGGCGGTGCTGTTTGACGGGCAGGAGATCGTGGACTTCCGGATGGAGCCCAGCGGCTCCACCCCCGGCCGGGTCATCCATCGGCTCTATGAGGAGATGCGGACCCCCGACACCGCCTTTGTGGTGGCCACCGGCTATGGCCGGGCGCTGCTGCCGGAGGCGGACAAGTCCATCACGGAGATCACCTGCCACGGGGCCGGGGCCGCTTTTCTCTGTCCCGGCTGCGACACGGTCATCGACATCGGCGGGCAGGACAGCAAGGTGATCCTGCTGGATCCCTCCGGCGGGCAGGTGAAGGACTTCCTGATGAACGACAAGTGCGCCGCCGGAACGGGCCGGTTTCTGGAAATGACCATGAGCCGGGTAGGCAGCGACATCACCTCCATCGATACCTTTGTGGAGGGGGCGGAGCCGGTGACCATCAACAGTATGTGCGCCGTGTTTGCCGAGAGCGAGATCATCGGCCTGCTGGCGCAGGAGACACCTCCCGGCAACATTGCGTTGGGGTGCATCTACTCCATCTGCCGCCGCACCGCCATCTTTGCCCAAAAGCTGGCTCCGGAGCATCCCAAGGTGTTCTTCTCCGGCGGACTGGCCCAGTCGCAGGTGGTGCGGGAGGTGCTGGCCCGGTATCTGGACGTAGAGAGCGTCACCGCCCATCCCCTGTGCCAGTATAACGGTGCCATCGGCGCTGCGGTGCTGGGCTGGAAGCGGGTCAATCGATGAATGGACAGACCGGCTCAGACCGGTCAGGGTATATGTGAAAAGAAAGGATCAAGCATATGGTTGAACTGAAAAAGGATCTGCCGGAAATTTTTGAAGAGTTTGCCGATCAGCGGAGAAACTCCTTCCTAGCCATCAAGAAGCTGAAGGAGCAGGGCGTGCCTGTGGTGGGTGCCTTCTGCACCTACCTCCCCAAGGAGCTGCCCCGTGCCATGGGCGCCGCGGTGGTGGGCCTGTGCTCCGTATCGGATGAGACCATCCCCGATGCCGAGAAGGATCTGCCCCGGAACCTGTGTCCCCTCATCAAGTCCAGCTACGGTTTCGCCAAGACGGACAAGTGTCCCTTCTTCTACTTCTCCGATCTGGTGGTAGGCGAGACCACCTGCGACGGCAAGAAGAAGATGTATGAGATGCTGGCTGAGTTCAAGCCCGTCTACGTCATCGAGCTGCCCAACCGGCAGTCCGAGGAGGGCATCGCCATGTACCGCCGGGAGATCATCCGGTTCAAGGAGGAACTGGAGCGGCGCTTCGAGACCACCATCACCGAGGAGGCCATCCGCCACGAGATCCACCTGAACAACGAGATCACCAAGTCCCTGCTGCGGCTGCAGTACCTCATGGCCAACGATCCCGCCCCCGTCAGCGGTCTGAACATCGTCAACACCGCCTACGGCAGCGGCTTCAACATGGACGTGGAGTCCCTGCCTGCCCGCATCAACGATCTGGCGGACCAGATCGAGGCGGAGTACGCCGCCGGCAAGAACGAGGGCAAGAAGCCCCGTATCTTGGTGACGGGCTCCCCCTCCGGCGGCGCAGCCCTGAAAGTCATCCGGGCCATTGAGGACGCCGGTGCTGTGGTGGTGGCCTTTGAGAATTGCAGCGGCCTGAAATCCATGCTCCTCACCGACGAGGAGAACCCCGACGTCTACGACGCTTTGGCCCGGCGGTATCTGGGCATCGGCTGCTCCTGTATGTCCCCCAACCCCAACCGCATGGCCATGCTGGATAAGCTCATCGACGAGTTCCATGTGGACGGTGTGGTGGATATCATCCTGCAGGCCTGCCATACCTACAACGTGGAGACAGCGCTGGTGGGCAAGCTGGTGAAGGAGAAGAAGGGCATCCCCTACACTGTGGTGGAGACCGACTACTCTCAGGCCGACGTAGGCCAGATCCAGACCCGCATGGCCGCCTTCGTGGAAATGCTGTAAGGCGGAGCGGCGTATGAAATTCGACTTTACCACCATCTATGACCGCCGTGGGAGAGACGCCATGGCGGTGGACGCCGTGGAGAAGATCCCGGTGTTCCAGCCCAACGAGGGCTTCGACGCCATCCCCATGTGGGTAGCAGATATGAACTTCGCCACGGCCCCTGCCGTGACGGAGGCCATCCGGAAGCGGCTGGAGCATCCTCTGTTCGGCTACTTTATGACCAGCGATGAGTACTTTGACTCCATCATCCGCTGGCAGGAGCGCCGCAATGGCGTCACCGGGCTGGAGAAGGAGCACATCGGCTATGAAAACGGCGTACTGGGCGGCCTTATGAGCGCCTTGGCCGCCGTATGCGCCAGAGGCGACAACGTACTGGTCCACTCCCCCACCTACATCGGCTTCACCCGTTCCATCGAAAACGGCGGCTATCACGTCATCACCAGCCCCCTGAAGCCGGACCGCTACGGTGTGCAGCGCATGGACTTCTTCGACATGGAGACCAAGATCAAGCGCAACGACATCCGTGCGGTGGTGTTCTGCTCCCCCCACAACCCCACGGGCCGTGTATGGGAGCAGGAGGAGCTGGAGCAATTCATGGACATGGCCCGGCGGCTGAATGTAACGGTGATCTCCGACGAGATCTGGTCGGACCTGACCCTCCGTGGTCACCGGCACATCCCCCTGCAATCCGTGTCCGATGACGCCCGGCAACGCACCGTGGCCCTGTACGCCCCCTCCAAGACCTTCAATCTGGCAGGCCTCATCGGCAGCTACCACATCGTGTATAACGAAACTCTCCACAAACGGATGAAGAAGGAGAGCAGTCTCAGCCACTACAACAGCATGAACGTGTTGTCCATGCACGCCCTCATCGGCGCTTACAGCGACGAGGGCAGCCAGTGGGTGGATGAGCTGCGGGAGGTGCTGACGGAGAACGTCAAGTACGCCTGCAGGTTCATCCGTAAGAACCTGCCGGGGGTCAGCGTGCAGCAGCCGGAGGGCACCTATATGCTGTTTCTGGACTGCGAGGAGTACTGCCGCCGCAGCGGGCGCACCCTGGACGAGGTGAAAAAGGCCGGCTACGAGGTGGGCGTTGTATGGCAGGACGGCCGTCCCTTCCACGGGGCGCACCACATCCGCATGAATCTGGCCCTGCCCATGGAGAAGGTCGTCATTGCCATGGATCGGCTGAAGGAATACGTGTTCATCTGATAGATCTCCCGGCAACGGGCTTCTATACATAATAATCATCAAAATCACAAGAGGAGAAAAGACATGAAGAAGCTTTCCAAAGTCATTTGCCTCGTCCTCTCCGCTCTGATGCTGCTGAGCCTTGCGGCCTGCGGCAAGCAGGCCGGCGGGGCGGACGATGCTCAGGGTAAGCCCATCGAGGGCGGCACCTTCGTCTACGCCATTGAGGAACCCATCACCTCCCTGAACTGGTACAACAACAGCTCCACGGATCTGGGCAAGCAGGTGTTCCAGAACCTGTATGACCCCATGTGGAAGTCCAACACCGATGGTTCTCTGGACTATCGTCTGGCGAAGAGCGTGGACATCAGCGAGGACGGTACCACCTACACCCTGACCCTGCGGGACGACATCTACTGGAGCGACGGTGAGAAGATCACTACCGATGACATCGTGTTCACTCTGGATACGCTGACTGTTCCCGAGGTGGCTCCCAGCACCGCTGCCGCCTACAAGGTGGACGGCGAGTTCTGCACCTATGAGAAGCAGAGCGATACCGTCATCGTGTTCAAGGTCGGCCGGGCCTCCAACCTGTTCAAGAAGGCTCTGGGCGCCCTGTATGTCCTGCCTGCCCACTGCTTCGAGGGGGTACCCGCCACTGAGGTACTGACCTGTGAGCAGAACGCCAACATCGCCACCAGCGGTGCCTTCGTGGTGGATAGCTTCAGCGTGGGCGAGAAGCTGGTGTGCCTGAAGAACCCCAACTACTACCGCACGGCCGCCCACATCGACGGCTTCGAGGTCCGCTGCGTCTCTGACGCCAGCACGCAGGAGATCGCCTTCCGCAACAAGGAGCTCTCCATCTTCACCATCAGCAACGCCGAGACGCTGGCCAACTATAAGGATAACGACGAGTATCAGGTGGTGTCCTACCCCGACGGCCGCATCACCTTCATGGAGATCAACCCCAACAGCGAGGCCATGTCCACCATGGAGGCCCGTCAGGCTGTGATCTATGCGCTGGATCTGGACGCTCTGGTGTACGGCACCTACGGCGACGAGGCCCTGTGCCGTACCGCCACCAGCATCCTGTCCACCGTTTCCATGTTCTATAACCCCCAGATCACCAACTACAAGCAGGATCTGGACAAGGCCGCCCAGCTCATTGAGCAGACCGGTCTGAAGGACAAGACCATCAAGATCATCTATAACTCTGCCCGTGTGGGTCAGGAGGAGCTGGCCACCATGATCAAGAGCCAGCTGGACGCTGTGGGCCTCAATGCCCAGATCGACTCCATGGAGACCGCCGCCTACTTCAAGTCCTACTTCTATGCCACCGATTCCTATGACATTGCGCTTATGGGCAACGGTATGCTGGACGATCCCAGCGGCTTCGTGGGCCTGTTCGCCCACACCCGCTCCGGCGCCAATATGTACACCACCGACGAGGTGGATAACCTGTGGGCACAGCTGGATCGTGAGATGGATCCCGCTGTCCGTCAGGACATCATGAATCAGGGCCTGCAGGCCCTGAAGGACTGCTGGTCCTGCGTACCCGTGCTGGATACCAACTATGTCTGCGCCGCCCAGAAGAACATCGGCGGCTTCGAGGCCAGCGACCGTCTCACTGACCTGACTCAGATCTACTTCATCGGCTGACACCGCCGCTGAGAGTGCAATTGCGTGGAGCCGGTCTCCACGCAATTGCCTTTCACGGCGGTATGAGGAAAAACATGAAAAAATACTTTCTGACCAGACTGGCTCTGGCCCTGCCGGTAATTTTGCTGGTATCCGTCTTTTCCTTTGCGCTGGTGTTTCTGGCCCCCGGCGACCCCGCCGCCCAGTACCGGACGCTGGAGATGACCGACGAGGAGTACGAGCAGCTGAAAACGGAGCTGGGCTACAACGATCCGGTCATCGTGCAGTATGGCCGGTGGCTGGGGAACGTCCTCCACGGGGACTTCGGCGTCTCCACCAGCAGCCACACCGGCGTGTGGCCCCTCATCAAGGCCAAACTCCCGGCCACCGTGGGGCTAATGGCCGCCTCCATCGTCTTTTCCCTGTTGGTATCCATCCCACTGGGGATGCTGGCGGGCTACTTTGAAAACTCATGGTTCGACCGCATCACCAACGGTCTGCACTATGTGGCCATCTCCATCCCCTCCTTCTGGTTCGCCATCATGCTCATCATCCTGTTCTCCCTGAATCTGGGCTGGCTGCCCAGCTCCGGGATGCGGACCACCGGCATACATACCTTCTGGGATCTGGCCCGCCACGCCATCATGCCGGTGCTGGTGCTGAGCATCGGGAAGATCTCCATCTACGCCCGGTACGTCCGGGCCGCCACCATCCAGCAGCTGTCGGAGGACTATGTGCTCTTCGCCATCTCCAAGGGGGCAAGCCGGGGCTATATCCTGCTGCGCCACGTGCTGAAGAACTGCCTGCTGCCGGTCATTACGCTGGTGGGCATGAATCTGGGCAGTCTGGTGTCCGGTGCCTACATCGTGGAGACCATCTTCGGCTGGCCGGGACTGGGTACCACCGGCATGAGCGCCATCTACTCCCGTGACTACAACATGATTATGGGAACCACCATGCTCTCGTGCCTGCTGCTGGTGGGCGGAAATCTGCTGGCGGATCTGTGCTACTGTCTGGCCGATCCCCGCATCAAGGCCATGCGAGGTGACAAGCGATGAAAAAGAATCATAAGCTGCCCCTCTCCATGGTTCTCAGCGGCGGTGTGCTGCTGCTGATCCTTCTGGCCGCCCTGCTGGCGCCCCTGTCCCCCCACGACCCCATCGCCGTGGAGACCGTGCAGAAGTTCCTGCCCCCCTCCGCCCAGCACCTGCTGGGAACGGATAACTTCGGCCGGGACACCTTCACCCGCCTGCTCTACGGCGGACGGGTCTCCCTGCTGGTGGGCTTTCTGTCCATGCTCATCTCCATTGTGTTCGGCACGGTGTACGGCATCGTTAGTGGCTCCTCCGGCAAGCTGGTGGACGGCTTCATGATGCGTATCGTGGACATCCTCATGTCGGTACCCAGCTTCCTCATTATCATCACTCTGAACATCTACATGAACGCCGGCATCCGGACGCTGGTGGTGACCATCGGTCTGTTCTCGTGGATGGGCGTGGCCCGCATCGTCCGGGCGGAGGTACTGAGTCTGCGGGAGCGGGACTTCATTCTGGCCTCCGAGGGGCTGGGCGCCCGGAAGAGCTGGGTCATCACCCGGCACTTCGCCCGCAACGTCTTTTCCCCGGTGCTGGTGGCCTCCACCAACAGCATCGCCTCCGCCATCCTGACGGAGTCGTCCCTGAGCTATCTGGGCTTCGGCATCTCCATCCCCAACCCATCCTGGGGCGGTATGCTGGAGGGCGCCCAGACCTACATCCTCACCCACCCCTCACTGGCGGTCTATCCGGGCGTGTGCATCCTGCTGACCGTTCTGTGCTTCAATGTGCTGGGCAACGGCTTCCGCCGCCGCTTCAGCCCCAATTCCGGGAGGTAAGTCATGCATCAATACGACATCCGTGACCTCCGCATCCACTTCCCCACCCGCCGTGGCGTGGTGGAGGCAGTGCGGGGCGTCAGCTTCTACATGGATCAGGGCGAGTGCGTGGCGCTGGTGGGAGAATCCGGCTGCGGCAAATCCGTGACGGCCCGCTCCCTCATGGGCCTGACGGAGGTCACCGGCGGACGCTGCCAGCCCGGCAGCCAGATCCTCTGCCACGGGGAGAACATCCTCGATTACAGCAAGAAGCAGTGGCAGAGCTATCGGGGCCGGGACGCCGCCATGATCTTTCAGGACGCCATGACTTCCCTGAACCCCACCATGCAGATCGGTCATCAGATCGCCGAGTGCTACCGCTTCCATCAGAAGATCGGCCGCAAGGAGGCGCTGGAGAAGGCGTCGGAGATGCTGGCGCTGGTGGGCATCTCTGACCCGGAGACGGCCCTGCGCCGCTATCCCCACGAGTTCTCCGGCGGTATGCGCCAGCGTGTGATGATCGCCTCGGCGCTGGCCTGCCAGCCGGGGCTCCTCATTGCCGATGAGCCCACCACGGCGCTGGACGTGACCATTCAGGCCCAGATCCTGGACCTGATCCGCCAGATGAAGGAACGCAGCGGCACCACGGTGCTGCTCATCACCCACGACATGGGCGTGGTGGCGGGACTGGCCCAGCGCATCGTCATCCTCTACGCCGGGTGCGTCATGGAGACCGGCACCACCGATGAAATTTTCTATCAGCCCGCCCATCCCTACACCAGGGGCCTGCAAAAGGCCTCCCCCCGTTTGGACGAAATGGGCGGCGGACGGCTCTACACCATCGAGGGAACGCCCCCGGAGCTGATCGCGCCGCCTCCCGGCTGTCCCTTCGCCCCCCGCTGCCCCCACGCCACGGAGCAGTGCCGCCGGGAAATACCCGCCCTGCGGGATCTGGGCGGTGGCCATCTGGTGGCCTGCCACCACGCAGAACAGGAGGTGTCAGCATGAGCCAGCCCATCCTTCAGGTGGAGCACCTGAAAAAATACTTCCCCGCCGGGGGCCGCAAGGTCCTGCGTGCGGTGGATGACGTGAGCTTCTCTGTGCAGGAGGGAGAAATTCTCGGCATCGTAGGCGAGTCCGGCTGCGGCAAGACCACCTGCGGCCGCACCGCCATCGGCCTGTACAGCAAAACCGACGGCGTCTCCCTGTACCGTGGGGAGGACGTCCACCGGATGCGGGGCGCCAAGCGCCGTGCCTTCTGCTGTCAGGTGCAGACGGTCTTTCAGGACCCCTACGCCTCACTGGACCCCAAAAACAAGGTCATCGACCTCATTGCCGAGGGCATGGACATCCACCACCTGTACACCGGCCCGGCAGAGCGCCGGGAGAAGGTGCAGGCCCTGATGGAGCAGGTGGGTCTGAACCCCTCCGGCATCGACCGCTATCCCTACGAGTTCTCCGGCGGTATGCGCCAGCGCATCGGCATCGCCCGTGCGCTGGCGGTGGAGCCCCGGCTGCTGCTGTGCGACGAGCCCATTTCGGCGCTGGATGTGTCCATTCAGGCCCAGATCGTCAATCTGCTGCTGGACCTACGGGAACAGAAGTCCCTGACCTATCTGCTGATCTCCCATGATCTGTCCATGGTGCGGCACCTGTCGGACCGTATTCTGGTAATGTATCTGGGGGAGGTGGTGGAGGAGAGTACGGCGCAGGAGCTGTACACCCACCCCCTGCACCCCTACACCAAGGCCCTCATCGCCGCCATCCCCATTCCCGATCCCAAGGTGGAACGGGCCCGCCCCCGCAGCGTGCTGCAAGGACAGGTCCCCAGTCCCGTGGACCCGCCTCCCGGCTGCCGGTTCGCCGGGCGCTGCCCCTACGCCACAGACCGCTGCCGGGCGGAGAAGCCGGAGCTCTGCGATATGGGCGGTGGCCACCGGGTGGCCTGCCATCTGTGCCGGTAACGGCCGTCGTATCGCATTTTCCTATGAAACGTCGGCATCCATCGTTTTTTGTCGTTTTACCCGTCCCCACCGGGGCGGTATAATGAACCCAAGCAAAGGTTCCCGCCCCAGCGGGCAGCCTGATAGGAGGTAACATCACATGAGCAAAATTTTAGTCAACGCCGTGGGCGACGCCTGCCCCATTCCCGTCACGAAAACCATCCACGCCCTGTCCGGCATGACCGAGGCCGGTACGGTGGAGGTCCATGTGGACAACGAGACCGCCGTGCAGAATCTGAACCGTCTGGCCACCGGCAAGGGCCTGAAGTTCAGCGCCGAGAAGCGGGAGGAGAAGCTATTCGTGGTGATTCTGACGGTGGACGACCCCGCCGCCGTGTCCGGCACCGCTCCGGAGGAGGCCGCCTGCGCCCCGGATAACCAGGACAACACCGTGGTGGTCATCGGCACCAACTGCCTTGGCTCCGGTGACGATACGCTGGGTGCCACGCTGATGAAGGGCTTTCTCTACGCCCTGAGCCAGCAGGAGCATCTGCCCCGCACCATCCTGTTCTATAACGGCGGCGCCAAGGTCACCACCGAGGGTTCCGTCTCCATCGAGGACCTGAAGAACATGGAGGCACAGGGTGTGGAGATCCGCACCTGCGGCACCTGCCTGAACTACTACGGTCTCACCGACAAGCTGGCCGTGGGCTCCGTCACCAATATGTATGACATCGTGGAGACCATGACCTCCGCCGGGAAGGTCATCCGCCCGTAATTTTTCCCCAACAGCATAATCAAACAGGGAAGCGCTGTGCGCTTCCCTGTTTTTTGTCGGCCACGGACGAGACGGTGTCAGCGGTGCAGCAGCTGCTGACTGGCCTGTGCCATCTCCTGGAAGATACCTGCGTGACGGCGGGACACAATGGCCCGGATCACCAGCAGTGTGCCGATCATCAGCGCCACGGCAATGGCCAGACACAGCCACACCGACTGCACGAGTCCTGCGATGATGAAGCTGACGAAGGCCACACCGGAGGCGGTGAGGGCATAGGGCAACTGGGTGAACACATGGTTCAGGTGGAAGCAGTGAGCACCCGCCGAGGCCATGATGGTGGTGTCGGAAATGGGCGAGCAGTGGTCGCCCATAACGCCGCCGGAGCAGGCTGCCGCCAGACCGATGGTACACAGCACCGGCTCCACGTCGTAGTTGAACACGGACACCACGATAGGAGCCATGATGCCGATGGTCCCCCAGGAGGTGCCGGTGGCAAAGCCGATGGCACAGCCGATGAGGAAGATCACCGCCGGCAGGAACACCTTCAGATCCCCGGCCCCTGCCATGGCGTTCTTGACGAACACGGCGGAGTACATCCCGAAGCGGGTGAAAGAGCACAGGGTCCATGCAAAGGTCAGAATGAGGATGGGGGCGATCATCTGGATAAAGCCCTGCGGTACAGACTCCATAGACTTTTCAAAGGAGATGGCCCCCCGCAGCCAGAAGTACACCACCGTGAACAGCATCCCCATAAGGCCACCCAAGGCCAGCGCCATGCCGGAGGAGGAGTTGGAGAAGGCCCCCACGAAGTCGTGGAAGTACTCGCTCTCGCCGTCATAGTAGCCGCCGGACCAGATCAGGGACACGATGCACACCACGATCAGCACCACCACCGGCAGCAGCAGATCCAGCACGGAGGAGCGGCCACGGGCGGGCTTTTCATAGTCGTCGGCCCCCTCAAAGGGGCGCTCCGGCGTGGTAAAGAGATCGTCCTTCACCTGAGCGTTATACTCATGGGTCAGCATGGAGCCGTAGTCGATGTTCATCACCGACAGCACCACGATCATCACCAACGTCAGCAGACAGTAGTAGTTCCACGGGATCTGCTTGATGAACATCTCGATGCCGTTGACGGCGTCGGACTGCACATAGCCGGATACCGCCGCCGCCCACGAGGACACTGGGGCGATCATGCACACCGGGGCCGCCGTGGCGTCGATGAGGTAGGCCAGCTTGGCACGGGAAATTTTGTGACTCTCGGTGACGGGCCGCATCACAGCGCCCACCGTCAGGCAGTTGAAGTAGTCGTCGATGAAGATCAGCACGCCCAGCAGCATGGTCAGCAGCTGTGCGGCGCACCGGGTCTTTACGGTCTTGGAGGCCCAGCGTCCGAAGGCCTCCGATCCGCCGCCCTTGTTCATCAGATCCACCATGATGCCCAGCGTCACCAGAAAGACGATGATGCCCATGTTGCCGCTGTCGGCCAGCACGGAGACGATGCCGTAGTCTGCGCCCACCAGCGCCACAATGGTGTCCCATGGGGCAAACTGGGCGTACAGCAGAGCGCCCACCAAACACCCCAGAAACAGGGATGAGTAGACCTCCTTACTGATCAGGGCCAGCACGATGGCCACGATGGGCGGCAGCAGGGACCAGAAGGTACCGGCAAAGGGCGTGTCGGCCAGCACCGGCTCCCCCTCTACCTCCAGCGTGGGCAGGGGCGTCTCCCGGTATGTAAGGCCCAGCACCACCAGCAAAACGAGGAATACACCGACGGCTGTAAAGTATGCGATTTTTGTGCGTTTCTTTTCCATTGCGTGATTCGACCTCCTTATAGGATATTCCGTGGCTCCTAACGGCACCGATTATGGGGCCGGAAGCTTAATAAACCGACAGGGTGTTTCTTAAGTTTTCTGAAGGCGGAAAACCCTCTCTCCCGTCAGCACCTCCCGCCGTGTGCCGTTCTTCACCGGATAAAGTGCAGCCGCCGGATGTTGTCCGGCGGCTGCGCTCACCAAATTTGAGGGGTCTATCCCCGTCACCCCTTCCGGGAGGATGATCCCATTCTACCGGTGCCTCCTTAATATTTCGTAGCAAAAAGTATGAAGGTTTCTTAAGGCTCTGCTAAAAAAGCCCTCAGGGGATTGACGGCGGCGGCAGGATCGCTATCATAAGGTCACAGGTTATTTTCAGCACTATATTCTTTTGTATATATCATTTTTATCAAGTTTTGTCGAATTTTCTGCACTATTTGTCAAGGAGGAGATATCATGCAGAAACGATGTATTCTGTGTGCCGATCCGGATCCGGAGCTGCGCTCCAATCTGGGGTTCCTGCTGGCAGGGGAGAACTGCGTGCTGGAGGAGGCCGCCGGTGGGGCCACCCTGCTGACCCAGCTGCGGCGGAGCACGGACCTTGTCATCCTACCCCAGCAGCTGCCGGATATGAGCGGCTTCGACGCCTGCACCGCTCTGCGGCGGCAGTCCGCTGCGCCGGTGCTGTTCTTGCTGGAGAAGGCGGACGAGAGCGCCAAGACCCTGTCCTTCTCCGTGGGAGGGGATGACTGCCTGGAAAAGCCCGTCTCCTGCCATGAGCTGGCAGTGCGGGTGAAGGCGCTCCTGCGGCGCTATTGCGTCTACGGCGCCCGGCCCACCGGTCTGGAGCGGCGGCTGCGGTGCGGCGGGCTGGAGGTGGATACCGCCGCCGGCACCGTGTGGCAGGAGGGTCGGGAGGTACCGCTGACGGAGCTGGAGTATCGCATCGTCCTGCTGCTGGCCTCCTATCCCAACAAAATCTTCTCGGCGGAGAACCTCTACGAGAGCATCTGGGAGGAGCCGTACTTTTACAGCTGTAAGAACACCGTCATGGTCCACATCCGCAACATCCGCCAGAAGGTAGGCGGCGGTGCCATCTGCACCGTGTGGGGTAAGGGATATCGCATGGGTCCGTCCAAGCCCTGACATCCCCCTGTCCGCCGGCCGCTTGACAGCCCCTCCGCTTTTGCGTAAAATAAAGGCGGAAAATACCGCAAAACGCCGTTGAGGAGGGATATTTATGGACCGTATCAAGAAAAATTTCGGTTTCGGCTGTATGCGCCTGCCCATGTCAGGCGACGAGGTAGACAAGGTCCAGATGTGTCAGATGGTGGACGCATTTCTGAAGGCGGGCTTTAACTACTTCGACACCGCCCACGGCTATCTGCAGGGCAAGAGCGAGACGGCCCTGCGGGACTGTCTCACCAGCCGCTACCCCAGAGACCGCTATGTGCTGACGAATAAGCTCACCGGCAGCTACTTCAAGACCGAGGCAGACATCCGCCCCTTCTTTCAGCGCCAGCTGGAGGCCTGCGGCGTGGAGTACTTCGATTTCTACCTGATGCACTCTCAGCATGCCGGGAACTTCGACCACTTCCGGGATTGCCGGGCCTATGAGACGGCCTTCGCCCTGAAGGCCGAGGGTAAGATCCGCCATGTGGGCATCTCCTTCCACGACCGGGCGGAGGTGTTGGAGGAGATCCTCACCACCTATCCCCAAATCGAGGTGGTGCAGATCCAGTTCAACTACGTCGACTACGACGACCCCGGCGTCCAGAGCCGCCTGTGCTACGAGGTGTGCCGCCGCCACAACAAGCCCATGCTGGTGATGGAGCCGGTGAAGGGCGGGCATCTGTCCAACCTGCCGCCCCAGGCCAAGGCTGTGCTGGATGAGCTCCACGGCGGCAGCCCCGCCAGCTATGCCATCCGCTTCGCCGCCGGCTTCGAGGGCATCCTGATGGTGCTCTCCGGTATGAGCACACCGGAGCAGATGCAGGACAACATTGCCTTTATGAAGGACTTCCGGCCGCTGGATCCGCAGGAGCGGGCCGCCGTGGATCGGGTACAGGCGATCTTCCACGGTATGCACCTGATCCCCTGCACCTCCTGCCGCTACTGCGTGGATGGATGTCCCCAGCACATCGCCATCCCCAATTTGTTCGCCCTGATGAACACCAAGCAACTCTACCACGACTGGAACGCCGACTTTTACTATGAGGCCGTCCACACCGGGCCGGGCCGCAAGGCATCGGACTGCATCCGCTGCGGCCAGTGTGAGCGCATCTGTCCCCAGCACCTGCCCATCCGGCAGCTGTTGGTGGACGTGGCCAAGGAGTTTGAAAAGCCCCAGGCGTAAGGGCATCCCAAAAGCGTATCATGAAGGCCCCTGCTCCCCCCCTTGGGGCCGCAGGGGTCTTTTTCTTCCGACAACAAAAAGGGATGCTGATACAGAGTATCAGCATCCCTTTTTGTTGATGTAGGTATCAGCTAAAGCTGATCTCTCCCCGCATAGTCTTTGACAGCAGCTCATCGCTCTGCACCGGCAGCTCCGTGGCATAGCTGGCACCGCCGGTGATGCTGTTCGGTGCCATCCAGCAGCTGATACCGCCGCTCTCCAGCTGCTGCCGGACCCAATCCGCCTCTTGAAATTCCTCGGATTTATAGCTGATGAACACGTCCTGTCCCATAGCGGTCGCCTCCGTTTTATGTCTTGTCATGGGCGACTATACCATGCAGACGCCGCTATTTCAACGGGTCAAACCCCGGAAATTTCCCTACTCCTTATACGCCCCAATGGTAACGTCGGCATAGTACCAGTGTATGATCTCCTGCCACGTCTTGCCCTGACGGGCCAGCAGCTCAGCTCCGTACTGGCTCATGCCCACGCCGTGACCGAAGCCCGTGACCCGAAAGGCAACGCCCTCCTCACCCGTATCCACGGTGAAGCACGCTGAGCGCAGGGAGAACAGCTGCCGCACCTCCGTCCCCTTCACGCTGACGCCGCCGATGGTCATATGCTCCACCCGGCCGGAGTCGTTGACCGTCCGATCCCGGAACCACTCCGCCGGGTCGCCGGAGAGGTCGGCATCCCCATGGGCCGCCAGAAAGATCTCCCGGAACTCCTCCGGGGAGAAGGTGCTGACGCTGTAATAGTTGGGGACGCTGTCCTCCCCCTCTGGGGTCTCCACGCTGTGCAGATACGGCAGCGAGGAGGACCACACGTCCCCGGAATCTGCCGTGACCCCGGCGGAGGAGGAGTGGAAGGCCGCCAGAATGGGCGAGCCGTCATAGAGGATGATCTGCCCGTCGGTATCCCGCACTGCCTGCTGCACCTTGGTCTCGTACTTCTCCGCCTTGTCGCCCCACCGGGCCGCTGCGTCCTCCTGCGACACGTAGGCGCTGCAGCAGGCCGGGGAGGTACAGACATCCGCCTCCGGATGGGCATCCTTACGTCCGCCCGCCATGTGGTAACAGATGAAGGTGCGCTCCGCCACGGCCTGAGCGTCCAGCGCCTGCTGGGAGAAGGCGGCGGGCATCTCCCCCCGCACCACCCCCGGCAGATACTCCGCCATGGTCATCTGCCGCAGCTCCTGCCCGTCCCACACGGTGAGGGCAATGTCCGCATCCGCCCGCTGCTCCTCAGCGGCGAGCGGCTCCGACGGAGCCTGTCCCCCCTCCGGGGCCTCCGCCAGCCACGGGATGCCAAACAGCAAAAGCATCAGCACAAGTGTCACCGCTGCACAGGAACGCATGGGGCATACCTCCCTCTCCTCTGTACCGTCTATAGGGCTTTGTCCCTTCATGGTATGCACCGGCGGTGGAAAATAGACCTGCTAAAACCACAAGGCGGAGAACCTCTCGGTTCTCCGCCTTCATGGTAGGAAGATTGATGAAAAAAGTTATTTGTCTCTTGCAAGTATAGGATACCCAAGGGATGTTACAAAAATTCGGGGGTAATTATTACAAAAGTCTTAAATGTTTTTCGGCGGAAAATCAGCTGCTCACTCCCCCAGAATGTGCATGAATTCCTCGCCGGTGATGGTCTCCTTCTCATAGAGGAAGGCCGCCAGACGGTCCAGCTTCTCCCGGTTCGCCGTAAGGATGTCCACCGCCTTGTCATGCTCCCGCTTCACCAGCTCCACCACCTGTTGGTCGATCTTGGTCTGGGTATCGGCGGAGCAGGCCAACGAGGCGTCGCCTCCCAGATACTGGTTGGTGACGGTCTCCAGCGCCACCATACCGAAGTCGTCGCTCATGCCGTAGCGGGTGATCATGGCACGGGCCAGTTTGGTGGCCTGCTCGATGTCGTTGGAGGCCCCGGTGGTAACGGAGCCGAACGCCACCTCCTCGGCAGCCCGGCCGCCGGTAAGGGTAGCGATCTTGTTCTCCATCTCCTCCTTGGTCATGAGGTAGTGGTTGCCCTCCTCCACCTGCATGGTGTAGCCCAAGGCCCCGGAGGTGCGGGGTACGATGGTGATCTTCTGCACCGGAGCGGAGTGGGTCTGCATGGCCGCCACCAGCGCATGGCCGATCTCATGGTAGGAGACGATTTTCTTCTCGTGGTCGGTCATGATGGCGTTCTTCTTCTGATACCCGGCGATGACCACCTCGATGCTCTCCTCCAGATCCGCCTGCGTGGCGAAGCGGCGACCGTCCCGGACGGCCCGCAGGGCCGCCTCGTTGACGATGTTGGCCAGCTCTGCGCCGGAAGCACCGGAGGCCATGCGGGCCACCTTGTTGAAATCCACATCCTCGGCGATCTTGATCTTCTTGGCATGGACCTTTAGAATTTCCTCACGGCCCTTTAAATCCGGCAGCTCCACCGGCACCCGGCGGTCAAAACGGCCGGGACGGGTCAGTGCCGGATCCAGCGACTCCGGACGGTTGGTAGCCGCCAGGATGATGACGCCGGTGTTGCCCTCGAAGCCGTCCATCTCCGTTAGCAGCTGATTCAGGGTCTGCTCCCGCTCGTCGTTGCCTCCCAGCTGGCCGTCACGTTTCTTGCCGATGGCGTCGATCTCGTCGATGAACACGATGCAAGGGGCCTTCTCCTTGGCCTGACGGAACAGGTCACGGACCTTGCTGGCGCCCATGCCCACGAACATCTCCACAAATTCGGAGCCGGACATGGAGAAAAACGGCACGTTGGCCTCACCGGCCACAGCCTTGGCCAGCATGGTCTTACCGGTACCCGGAGGGCCCACCAGCAGGATGCCCTTGGGCATGGAGGCACCGATGTCCTGATACTTGCTGGGGTCATGGAGGTAGTTGACCACCTCCTGTAAATTCTCCTTGGCCTCGTCCTCTCCGGCCACATCGTCAAACTTGATGCCCTCGGCGGACTTGACGTAGACCTTGGCGTTGGACTTGCCCATATTGAAAATCATGGAGTTTCCGCCGCCCATTTTCTTCATGAGACTGCGGGACAGTATCTGCCCCAGTCCAATGAAGATGATCAGCGGCAGCACCCAGCACAGAATACTCACCAGCAGCGATGTCTGCTGGATCTCCGTGCCGCTGGTGGAGATGCCGGCCTCCAGCAGCCGGGAGACCAGCTCGTCATCCGGCACCATGGCGGTCTTATAGATGGTCTTTTCTTCGGTGTCGGTGAACAGGATGCGGTTATCCTGCTCCTGAATGTCCACCTTGCCGATCTCCTTCTTCTCCACCATGCTGACGAAGGTGTTGTAGTCCACCTCCTTGATCTGGTGCTCGGAGATCCACGGCATGGCCAGCAGATTGAACAGCAGCAGCACCAGCAGCATCAGCAGATAGTAGTACAGCAGGGGCTTTTTCGGTGATTTGACCTCATTCATAGGCATTCCCTCCGTGTCATCCGGACCACTGAAGGTCTCCGGCGGCCCGCAAATTTTGATACCATCGATGGTATTGAAAAATAGTTGTTACATAGTGTAGCACAAGCCACTGGAAATAGCAAACGACTAAATTGTAAACTTCCCACCGCAAACGGCACTTTTTGCGTTTTCAGGTCGCAGCAATAGGCCGCCGTATCGTTCACGCACAGGGCGTTGTGCATCTGCCGCTTCCGCTCCAGATCGCTCTGGTCGGGCATGGCCGTTCCCTGCTCTGTCTGCCCGTTTTTCTGTTCCATGCCGCAGTATTTCTCCGGTCAGAATCTGTGATAGACACTGTATCTGCGCCATATCGTCTGTTTGTCCCGATTATATGCCAAGAGCCCCGCCCTTGTAAAGCGCCGATATGGGGCAGACGTGGATAAGGTCCGCCCGTCGGGGCAAAAGGAAAAACGGCAGGCATCCTGCGATGCTTGCCGTTTTTTTGGCGCGGAAGGAGGGATTTGAACCCTCGCACGCGGTTTAGGCGTCTACTCCCTTAGCAGGGGAGCCCCTTCGGCCACTTGGGTACTTCCGCAGGCCGGTGATAAAGCTGGCGGAGAGAGTGGGATTCGAACCCACGGATGCTTTCACATCGCCGGTTTTCAAGACCGGTGCTTTCGACCACTCAGCCATCTCTCCGTATGTAAAAGCAAACCTCTGCCAGAAGCAGATACGATTTTATCATCCCCGGAGCCGTTTGTCAACACAAAATGCACGTTCCCTGCGAATAAATATCTCCCGGCGAAGCCGGGGGTATTTCTTATGCGGGCAAAGCCCTATGTTGCCAGCCACGCCTCATGCGGCGTTGGTACGGTCTGACATCTGCATGGGACTTGTTACTTGCCGCCCGTAAACGGGCTTAGAAGTTTCCCATTGTCAACTGTGATCCGGACATACCTCCGTCTCTGCAATCGTCACCTTTTTCCATTCGCACAACTGTCGCAGAATTTTTCCTATCTCTCTGCGTTTTTCGCCACATCGGATTTGCAATTCCACTTCGTATCCGCTAAACTGTTTGTGTCATTCATTCCCATTGAGTGACCTCCTTCTGGTTTGTAAGGTTGCAGTTGGCAGACCGCATTTCTACTATAACAGAGGGAGTTTTATTTTCCTCATCGGCAGTAGCCTCTTTTGAATCACTCGCCCAGCGAGTGGTTTTCGGAATACAAAAAGAGGGGCCGCAGCCACGCTGCGGCTCCCTCCCGTCATAGACAAAGCGGCGTTACCACTCCAGATTCTTCTCCGTCTCCTTGCTGAACACATGGGCCACATTGCCGCCGAAGATCATATTGACCTCGCTGCCGGCGGGGAAATGGGCCGCTGCGCCGTTGGTGGGGACGATGACGATGACGTCCTTGCCCTCCGCCGCAACATGGAGGTGGACCGACGAGCCCATCATCTCGGACACATCCACCTTGCCCTTCACGCCGTCGGCGCACAGCATGATGTGATCTGGACGCACGCCCAGCACCACGTCCTGCTCCGCCACATCTTTGGCGGCCAGACGCTGCTGCTTCTCCTCCGACAGCTCCACGGTGACGCTGCCCACGGTGACGGTGTACTTGCCGTCCTTACGGGCCAGATGTGCGTCAAAGAGGTTCATCTGGGGCGTGCCGATGAAGCCCGCCACGAACAGGTTGGCCGGGTGGTCGAACACCTCCTGCGGCGTGCCGATCTGCTGGATGAATCCGTCCTTCATGATGACGATGCGGTCGCCCAGTGTCATGGCCTCGGTCTGATCGTGGGTGACGTAGATAAACGTGGTGTCGATACGCTCCCGCAGCTTGATGAGTTCGGCCCGCATCTGATTGCGGAGCTTGGCGTCCAGATTGGACAGAGGCTCATCCATCAGGAACACGGCGGGGTCACGGACGATGGCACGGCCGATGGCCACACGCTGGCGCTGGCCGCCGGACAAAGCCTTGGGCTTACGGTCCAGATACTGGGTGATGTCCAAAATCTCCGCCGCCTGACGCACTCGCCGGTCGATCTCGTCCTTGGGCACCTTCTTCAGCTTCAGGGAGAAGGCCATGTTCCCGTACACCGTCATATGGGGGTACAGGGCATAACTCTGGAACACCATGGCGATGTCCCGGTCCTTGGGCTCCACGTCGTTCATCAGCTTGCCGTCGATGTACAGCTCGCCGCCGGAGATATCCTCCAGCCCGGCGATCATCCGCAGGGTGGTGGACTTACCGCAGCCGGAGGGACCCACCAGCACGATGAACTCCTTGTCGGCAATGTGCAGGTTGAAATCCTGCACCGCCACCACGCCCTCGTCGGTGATCTGAAGATCGTTTTTCTTCTCCGGCTCGCCCTTTTTCTTTCTCTTCTCGGTGTTGGGATAGACCTTCTTGAGGTTTTTCAGTACGACCTCTGCCATATGCATCTGACTGTGACCGCCCTGCCTCCGCATGGAGCGGCCTCACGCCCGGCTCAGCCGGCACGCCTTGCGACAGGTCTCCACACTGCCGCACCGCCAGTCACAGCGGACCTTGTTCCTCCTTTTTTAAGCCGTGCGGCACCATAGTGAGAAGTGGAGTGAATACCGCCGGTGGGAATAAGATATCTTATCTTACCGCATTTTTGCAGAAAAATCAACCGCCCACAGCGTCCTTTATAGGAAAAATCTACAAAAAGGCTGTGTGCCGCAGATCTGCGGCACACAGCCTTCCTTCTTACGCAGCCCAACGCATCACACGCCCAGCTTCTCCAGCGCCGCCAGACGCAGGCAGGTACACAGCACCTGCGCCGCCTGCTCCAGCTCCGCCACCGGCGGCAGGGACGGGGCGATGCGGATATTGCTGTCCGCCGGGTCCACGCCGTAGGGGTAGGTAGCCCCGGCGCCGGTCATCGTGACTCCCGCCTCCCGGCACAGCTCCAGCGCCCGCCGTGCGGTGCCGGGCATGGCGTCCAGCGAGATGAAGTATCCGCCGGTGGGCCTCGTCCATTGGGCGATGTCCAGCGGGGCCAGCTGCTCCAGCGCCGTCAGCACCGCCCGGAACTTGGGGGCCAGCACGGCGGCGTGGCGCTGCATCAGCGCCAGCGTATGGCTGCGGTCCTTCAGATAGCGCACATGGCGCAGCTGGTTGATCTTATCATAGCCGATGGTCTGCACGCCGATGAGGGACAACATATGGGCCATATTGGCCTCGCTGCACGCCATCACCGCCACCCCCGCACCGGGGAAGGTGATCTTGCTGGTGGATGCGAACTCATAGACCATGTCGCCGTTTCCGGCCTGCCGGCACAGGCTCAGAATATCCGGGAAGGGGACGAACTCCCCCTCCAGCTCATGGATACAGTAGGCATTGTCCCACATGAGCATGAAGTCCGGGGCGGCGGGCCTCATAGCCGCCAGACGCTGCACCGTCTCCGCCGAATAAATGATGCCCTGGGGATTGGAGTACTTGGGAACGTTCCACATTCCCTTCACCGCCGGATCCCGCACCAGCCGCTCCACTATGTCCATGTCCGGCCCCTCCTCCGTCATGGGTACGGTGATCAGCTCCATGCCGAAGGACTGGCAGATGCGGAAGTGGCGGTCATAGCCCGGTGCAGGGCAGAGCCACTTCACCGTCTCCAGCTTGCCCCACGGCTTCTCGCTGTGGAGCATCCCATGGGTATACGCCTTGGAGATGGCGTCGTACATCAGCTGCAGGCTGGCGTTGCCGCCGACGAACACCTGCTCCGCCCGGCAGCCCAGGATCTCGGCAAACAGCGCCCGTGCCTCCGGGATGCCCGCCAGCTCGCCATAGTTCCGGGTATCCAGCCCACCCGCCAGATAGTCCTCCGGTCGGGTCAGCTGCGCCATCTCCCGTGTCACCATGTCCAGCTGCTCCGTGCCGGGCTTACCACGGGCCATGTTCAGTTTCAGGCCCAGTGCCTTCTGTGCCTCATAGGCCTTTCGCACGGCGGCGTATTCCTCCCGCCGCTGGTCGGCGGTCATATCCTCATATCGTTTCATATTCTCGCTCCTTTCAGGGAAGTCTATTCTCTTACCGTACCTCGTACAGATCCGTTCTCCGGGCCGACAGAATGGGCAGCTGACGGCGGATGGCGTCGATGCGGGAGAGCTCCAGCTCCGTCACGGCGACCTCCTCCCCCGTGCCGCACTGGTGCACGATGCCGCCCCACGGTTCGCAGACCATGGAGTGGCCCCACGCCACATAGCTGCCGCTCTCGTCACGGGCCGGGGCGGTACCCACGGTGAACAGCTGGTTATCCACCGCCCGCTGCCGCAGCAGCAGCTCCCAGTGGGCGGGGCCGGTGGTCATGTTGAAGGCCGCCGGGGCCAGGATCATCCGGGCGCCCCGCAGGGTCATCACCCGGCAAAGCTCCTCGAACCGCAAGTCAAAGCACACGCACAGCCCCAGCCTGCCCCACGGGGTATCCAGCAGGGTGATGTCGTTTCCGGGGGCGAAGGTGTCGGACTCCATGAAGTACTGTCCCCCCTCCACGTTGACGTCGAAGAGGTGTATCTTCCGGTGCCGGGCCGCCTGCCGCCCCTGATCGTCGTAGACGTAGCAGGTGTTATAGAGCTTCTTCCCCTCCCGCTCCGGGATGGTGCCGCCTACGATCCAGACGCCCAGCTCCCGGCTCAGCGCCGACAGCGCCTGCTGGGCCGAGCCGCCCTGCTCCTCGCTGTTGGGGCGGAACATCTCGTTTTCATAGGGGCAGCAGAACATCTCCGGCAGCATCACCAGCTGCGCCCCCTGCTCCGCCGCCCGGCGGATGAGTACACAGGCCCGGCGGAGGTTCTCCGCCTTGTCCCGGCCCACCATCAGCTGGACCTGCCCCAGCTTCAGCGTCATATTGTCCATATGTGACCCCCTTCCTTAAAACTCCCGCAGCACCAGCTCCGTCACGCCAGGGCCTGCCGCCTCCAGACGCAGCACCTGCGGGTGTCTGCCGTATTCCCGGCGCACCAGCTCCCTCAGGGCCGTGCCGCCGTGGTGTCCGTGGATGACCCGGATGCGATAGGTGCCGGGCCGCACCCGGCGCAGGGCGGCGTCCAGCGTCACCCGTGCCTGATATTCGTTTTTCCCGTGGAGATCGATTTCCCAGATCCCTGCGTACATCCCGTGGCCTCCTGCTTCAGTATGCTGCTATTGTACGGCAAAGCCGTTGAACTTTCAACCGCTTTCTGCTATGATAAGGAAAGAAAGCGTGTTTTCGCCGCTCTCGACGCTGCGGCGCTTTTGCCGCCGCTGTGATACGAAAGGAATGTCTATGAAAAAATATCAGAAGCAGCTGCTCTCCCTGTTAGCCGGAGCCGTTCTGGGATATCTGGTATATTACCACTTTTTCATGGAAGTACTCGACCTGTTTTTTACGTCTGGTTTTTTGTATATGGCGGTGAGCGCCCTGTTCCTGCTCCTGTCTATCGTTGGCTGCGCCGCCATCATCTACCTGCTTCTGGAAAAACGGGTCAGTAGGTGGATGCTGGTGCTGCTGAGCGTCACCTATTTCATAGCGCTGTTCATCATCCTGTTCTGCCCCCACCGGGTGGGGCGCATCGCCATTCTGGATCCGTTGGTAGGGCTCTCGCAGCTGGGAGACTGGGAGATGCTGATGCAGAGCCTGCTGAACCTCCTGATGTTCCTGCCCATGGGCTTTTTCTTCCGGAACCGGAAGCCGTGGCAGGTGCTGCTGGGGGCATTGGGCATCTCGCTCTTCATCGAGGGGATGCAGTACCTCACCATGCGGGGGATGTTCGACACGCTGGATATCCTTCTGTACATTCTGGGCATCAGTCTGGGAGCGCTGCTGTTCCGGCTGCTGCGCCTGAAAATCGAGTAACCAAAGGAGCATTTCATGGAGATTCTGGTTCTTTCCGATTCCCACGGCAGGGTGGATCACATGGTCCGGGCCGTGGAGCAGTTCCACCCCCGGCAGGTGCTGCATCTGGGGGACTGCGTCCGGGACGCTCAGGCGCTGGAGCGGCAATTCCCCCAGCTGCCGGTGACCATGGTTCCCGGCAACTGCGACTGGGGCCAGACCGGGGAGCCGGAGCGCCTGCTGGAGATAGAGGGCGTCCGCATCCTCATGCTGCACGGCCACACCCGCCACGTCAAGTCCTCCCCCATGGCCGCCGTCTACGCCGCCAGGGAGTACGGGGCCGATGTGCTGCTGTTCGGCCACACCCACGTCCCTCTGGTGGACTACGACGGCGCCCTGTGGGTGATGAATCCCGGCGCCGCCGGGGACTACACCCATCCCACCTGCGGCCTTCTCACCATCCGGGAGGGGGCCGTCATCTGCTCCGTGCAGAATATTTCTCTGGGGAGGTAAGCATCATGCGCTATATCGGCTGTCATCTCTCCTCCTCGGCGGGCTTTGCCGCCATGGGACGGACGGCGCTGTCCATCGGCGCCAACACCTTTCAGTTCTTCACCCGCAATCCACGGGGCAGCCGGGCCAAGCCCGTGGATCCGGCGGACGTAGCCGCCTATCTGGCGCTGGCTATGGAGGCGGGACTGGGGGTCATTCTGGCCCACGCCCCCTATACCATCAACCCCTGCTCCAAGGATGAGCGTACCAGAGAGTTCGCCCGGCTGACGCTGGCCGATGACCTGCGGCGGATGGAATATCTGCCGGGGAATCTCTATAACTTCCACCCCGGCAGCCACACCGGTCAGGGGCTGGAGACCGGCATCACCCAGATCGCAGACACCCTCAACGCCATCCTCACCCCGGCGATGCACACCACCGTCCTGCTGGAGACCATGTCCGGCAAGGGAACGGAGGTGGGCAGCCGCTTCGAGGAGCTGCGGGAGATTTTGGACCGGGTGACGCTGACGGAGCAGATGGGGGTCTGTCTGGATACCTGCCACGTCTCCGATGCCGGGTACGATGTGGCCGGGGATCTGGACGGCGTTCTGACGGAGTTTGACCGGGTCGTCGGCCTGCACCGTCTGAAGGCCCTCCACCTGAACGACAGCCTGAACCCCGTGGGCGCCCACAAGGACCGCCACGCCCGCATCGGAGAGGGCACTCTGGGAGCGGAGACCTTCCGCCGCATTGTGAACCACCCGGCCCTCCGGCGGCTCCCCATGCTGCTGGAGACACCCAACGAGCTGCCGGGCTACGCCGCCGAGATCGCCCTGCTGCGGGGCTTCGAGGAGGCGGAGTGATGATACTGCGACTGTCTGCGTGGGGTATTTTCCTGCTGGGTGCGGTGGGCCTGCTGATTCACTCCACCCTGCTGCAAACGGGACACATCCGTGCCGGGATGTTCTGCTTTTACACCAATCTCAGCAACCTTCTGGTGCTGGTGTATGAGCTGGCGCTGGCCATTGCCGCCGGCCTCCCCCACAGCGCCGCCCTGCGTCTGCTGACCGACGATACCCTCAGCTTCTCCATGGCGCTGTGCACTCTCGTGACCCATCTGGTATATCAGTTCATTCTGGTGCCGGACGCCAAGCGAAATGGCAAGCGCTTTGCCGACTTTGGTGCCAGCTTCGGCAACCTCTGTGTCCATTATCTGACACCCCTGCTGGTGGTAGCCCAGTGGCTGCTGCTGGCAGATAAATCCTCCCTCGGCTGGCGCAGCGCCCTATGGTGGTTGACGCTGCCGCTGGCCTACTTCGCCTTTGCCATGCTCCGGGGCCGCAGCGGCAAACCCATCGGCCACACCCATCTGGTGTATCCCTACCCGTTTCTGGACCTGCCCCGGCTGGGCTGGCGGAAATTCGCCGGATCCGTGACGGGGATGCTGCTGAGCTTCTTTCTGCTGGGCTATGGCATGATGTGGCTGGGTCGGCTGGTAGGAACGCCTCTGGCATAAAAAAGAGGACAGGGACAAGCCTTTTCGCTTGTCCCTGTCCTTTTCTATGTCACTTCTTCCGCTTCTTGGCAAAAGCAGCTTTCTTGGCCGGGGACATCTTCCCCTTCTGGCCGGGAACCGATCCGCCATTGCGGCGGGACGCATCAGACCGCTTACCGTCTCTATGCTCCGCACGTCCTCCGTGATGCACCTCCCGGCGGAGATTTCCCTCTCCGCCGTGCTGTCCGGGGCGCCGCTTTTCCCCGGAGGGCTGCTGCTCCGGCTGCTTGCCGAAGTACTTCTCCCCCTTCTGGGGTCGAATGAGGCACTCCGGCGTATAGCCGATGAGATCGGTGCGGCCTGCCTTCTCCAGTGCCTCTATGACAAGCCCCCGCAGCTCTGGCCGCTTCCACTGGAGCAACGCCCGCTGAAGGGCCTTTTCATGGGGGTCACGGGCCACATACACCGGCGTCATATCCCGTGGATCGATGCCGGTATAGTACATACAGGTGGAAAGGGTGCCGGGGGTGGGATAGAAGTCCTGCACCTGCTGGGGCTGGTGGCCGGTGCGGTGCAGAAACTCCGCCAGCCGGACGGAATCCTCCAGCGTGCAGCCGGGGTGAGAGGACATGAGGTACGGCACCAGATACTGCTGCTTGCCCTCCTTCTCATTGAGCTTCTGATACTGTCGCCAGAACCGCTCGAACACGTCGAAGTGGGGCTTTCCCATATAGTCCAGCACCGAGGCCACACAGTGCTCCGGGGCCACCTTCAGCTGTCCGCTGATGTGATAGTCCACCAGTTCCCGGAAAAAATCCTGATTTTTGTCCTGCAAAAGATAATCGTAGCGAATACCGCTGCGGACGAACACCTTCTTCACGCCATCCACCCGCCGCAGGCGCTGCAAAAGCGCCGTATACTCCGAGTGGTCGGCGTCCAGATTCCTGCACGGCTCCGGGGCCAGACAGCTGCGGCCCTTGCACATCCCCCGCCGCTTCTGCTGGGCGCAGGAGGTGTGGCGGAAGTTGGCGGAGGGACCTCCCACATCGTGGATATAGCCCTTGAACTTCGGGTCCTGCGTCAGCAGCTCCGCCTCCCGCACCACGGACTCGATGGAGCGGGAGGTGACCATGCGCCCCTGATGAAAGGCCAGTGCGCAGAAGTTGCAGCCGCCGAAGCAGCCCCGGTTGTGGGTGATGGAGAAGCGCACCTCCTCGATGGCGGGAACCTCCTCCCGATACATGGGATGGACCTCCCGGACATAGGGCAGGTCATACAGGGCATCCAGCGCCTCCCGGCTCAGTGGACGGGCCGGCGGATTCACCACCAGCACCCGGCCCTGACAGGGCTGCAGCACGGCGCACCCCCGGATGGGATCGTGCTCGTCGTACTGGATCTTGGTGGCTCTGGCGTAGGCCGTCTTGTCGGCGCACACCTCCTCATAGGAGGGACAGGCCACCGGATGAAAGCCGCTGCCCTCTCCGGTGGGTGCAATGTAGGCGGTGCCGGGGATGTCGGTGATCTCACGGGGCGGCACCTTTCTGGATAGCCTCCGGGCGATCTCACGGGTGGCCGCCTCCCCCATGCCGTAAACCAGCAGATCCGCCGGGGCATCAAAGAGGATGCTGCGGCGCACCTTGTCATCCCAGTAGTCATAGTGGGCAAAGCGCCGCAGGGACGCCTCCAGTCCCCCGATGACGATGGGGGTATCGGGAAAGGCCTCTCTGGCCCGGTTGGCATAGACGATGGTGGGCCGATCCGGCCGATACCCCATTTTCCCGCCGGGGGAGTACAGATCTCTGTCCCGCCGCCGCTTGGCCACGGTGTAGTGGGCCACCATGGAGTCCAGATTGCCCCCGCCGATGAGTACCCCGTAGCGGGGTCTGCCCATGGCCCGGAAAGCCTCGGCGTCGTGCCAGTCCGGCTGGGCCAGAATGGCCACCCGATAGCCCTCCCCCTCCAGCATCCGTGCAATGAGCGTGGTGCCGAAGCTGGGATGGTCGATGTAGGCGTCCGCCGTTACCACCAGAAAATCATAGTAATACCAGTCCCGCCGGAGCATCTCCTCCCGGCTCACCGGCAAAAATTCCGTGCCACGCATGGGTCACCTTCTCCTTTCTGCCCCTCACAGGGGGATGTGGGCGTCCAGCACCCGTGGCGTGATGTCCTTTTCCATGACATTGCCCCCCACCGGGGAAAAGCCCAGCTTTTCCCAGAAGCTCCGCTGCCGGTCATCGCCGCACCGCAGGCGCAGGCGCAGCAGGCCCATGTGGCGGCAGCGCTGGATGATCTGTCCCAGGGGCTGGATGCCCTGATCCCGGCCCTGCCACTGGGGCAGCAGGCCGTACCAGCCGATCTCCCCCACGCCCTCCTCCGGGCGGGGCAGCAGCTGATAAGCGCCGATCAGCTCGTCAACGAAGCGGACAGCCACGCCTTCGCCGCCGGTGGGAACGCCCAGCTGCTGCCGCTCCTCCTCCGTCAGCGGGGCATACAGTTGGCCCGTCTCCTGAACCCCCTTCTGCCGCCACCACTTCTGCTTGGCCAGCGTGGAGAGCCCCGCCTGTACCAGATGGCTGTTGTCATCCCGGTACAGCACCCGGATGTCATCGCCCTCCGCCTCCAGCCGGGCCACGGAGGTGTTGTCTCCGAAGGGCGTGTCCCCGATCTCCAGCAGGCTCAGGCCCTGCAGGGTCCCCAGCACGATCCGCATGGCAGCGCCGTGGGAGAAAATGGCCACCGTCTGGCCGTCATGCTGCCGGGCCACCCGCCGCAGGGCCGGGAGGTAGCGATCCAGCACCTGCTGGGCCGTCTCGCTGCCGGGGACCTGCCAGCGATCCAGCCGGTGGTTGAAATCATAGTGGGACTGGGGGTACTTCCGCAGCAGCTCATACCAACAGTGCTCCTCCCACTCCCCCATGCAGATCTCCCGGAAGGCGGGATCCGGATGCAGCTGCAGCCCCTTGGGCAGATAGATGGACTGGGCTGTGGTGCGGGTGCGGATCAGGTCGCTGGCGTACACGGCATCCACCGGCACGTCCCGAAAGCGCTCCGCCAGCGCCCGGATCTGGCGGCACCCCCGGTCATCGGTGATGCAGCTGTTATAGTGTCCGTGGGCAATGCGATAGAGGTTGCCCTCCGCCTCGGCGTGGCGGATAAGATAAATCGTCGTCATAGCTTCTCCTTTGTGGGTATCCGGGTCACACCACCGTGACCCAGTGCTTCATCTCTCGGATGGCATCGTCCATGGCCGCCGGCACATCCTCGGCGTATTGCAGGCTGTCGTCGATGACCATCGCCCCCCGGCCGAAATCGTCGAAGGCATAGCTGGCAGCTTCGCCGCCGCAGCCGTCCAGCAGAAGGAAGGCATCCTTCAACCGCCGCCGCAGCTCCCGCACGTCCAGACTGTAATCCGTCTGGGCCATGATTCCGGCCCCCCGGCGGGCCATCTGCTCTCCCGCCGCCAAAAACAGGCGACGATCCCCGGCCATGAGGTTCTGCACCTCCGCCGCACCCGGCTCCGCCGTGCGGACCAGCGCAAACAGGGCCTTGTCTTCCCCCGCCGCCGCAGTGCCATAGTAGGGCGAGATCGTCACGGCGTCGGCATTCACCTCACCGCCCAGCCACACGGCGGGATCGGCGCAGCGTGCGTCCACAATGGCGTAAAGGCCCTGACTGCGGGCCATATGGACCAGATTCGACAGCACGTCCAGCCCCATAGCTCCGCACAGGAGGTAGCGGTCGGCCCGCAGCACCACTGCCGGCAGCCGCTGGGCCGCCTGAGCCATCAGTTGGGTGCCGTGATAGCGCAGTGCCTCCGACCGGGCCATGACGCTCTCGCCGTAGAGATCGGTAAACCTCTTCACCACCGGGGCGGGAAGCCGGTTCGCCTCCGGGCCAAGGCCCAGCGCCAGCGGTGTCTTTTTTTTGCGGATATGTTCCTGCAAAGCCGTAATGGACATGAAACGCTCCTTCTCGCCGCAGAGCGGCGGCATGATCAGATATTTTATTCATTATATGCGCTGCGGCAGCTTTTGGCAAGGCATAGACGGTTATTTCCCGCCGGAATGGATATACTATGACCGTACCGAAAAAGGAGTGATGCAGGAATGTGTAAGGTCAGTACGTTCGTCACTGGCGTATGCGTCGGCATGGTGGCCGGCGCACTGGTAGAGGTGATGGTCATTCCCCGGCCGAAGACGAGAAAAACCGCTGTAGGCAAAGCCATGCAGCGGATGGGTAACGCAGTGGATTCGGCTCTGGAGACCGTTGCCGAGAAGATGAACTGAGGGTATCGCATGGAGGAGGGCCGCAAGCGGCCCTCCTCCAAAATTTATCGGTTTTTTTGTGCTTTTCGCTTGACAAGGCGCAGATTTTTGGTATAATAGACCGTGCTGTTGCGGCAGCATTTTATATGCAGTGGTATCGAAGTGGTCATAACGAGCACGACTGGAAATCGTGTTGCCGTCAAAAGCGGCACGAGGGTTCAAATCCCTCCCACTGCGCCAGAAAAAAGGTCTTTGTCCCATGGGACAAAGACCTTTTGATTTTCCCCCGGCGCCTTCCCCGCAGAAAGGCGACCGCTGCCGGAGTTTTTCTCCCCCCTCTGGAAAATCCTCCGCCGCTGTGATAGAATAGACCTCCCGGAGGGCTTTGGCCGCCGGAGACTATCACAGCGAGGAGAATGTACCATGCAATGTCCCGTATGCGGTAAGGAGATGAAAACCGGCGCCTCCACCTTCATGGGCTCCACCGGCCTGACCCCTATGGCCTGCGTGTTCACCGACAGCGAGGTCAAGCAAAAGGGCTTCTTCCGGCACAATGTCGTCTCCAAGGTCCTCCTGCAGGGCGACGACATAGAGACCTACTTCTGTGAGTCCTGCCAGCTGCTCCTGCCCCTGATCCGCTGACATCCCGGCACGCAATAAATATCCCCCGGCCTAGCCGGGGGTATTTCTTATGCGGGCGAAGCCCTATG
>OLFV01000341.1_pt1 | contig 56948 bp, 61 predicted proteins | sample 1605551 | NCBI WGS metagenome assembly OLFV01 (sample SAMEA3888922, study PRJEB22519) | human gut metagenome | biome: human gut; feature: human-associated habitat; material: faeces | place: Denmark | collected 2011 | reverse complement strand
GCCAGCTGAGCGATGAGGAGCCACGCCAACAGATGGCGCGTCGGCCTCGTCGCAGCTGGGAACAAAGAAGAAAAAATCGTCAGGAGTCTACCAATCACGGAGTTCTCGGTGTATAATGAAGTCATCGCATAGCCTTTCTCTTGGGTGTTAGTGTGGTTTAGCGATTTCATTATACACCATCAGGAGGCTATGCGATTTTATTGTGCTTCAAAAAGCTGTAAACTGCTGTTTATCATATCACATTCTCCGTGCATTTCATCTCTTTTATGCAGAAAGGTCAATATCATGCCATCTCGTACTGCAATCTACATCCGCGTATCCACGCAGGAGAAGGCCATAGAGGGATACTCCATCCAAGCCCAGACAGAGCGCCTGCAGGCATACTGCACCGACCCCGCCTTATGACAACAAAAAGACCGCCCACAAGACGGTCATGAACGAAAAAGAAAGGAATGATTATTATGAGCCAAAATGAAACAAGAGGAGGATCCCGTAAACCAGCGCCTCCACCACCATCCCGAGGCGTGCACATTCAAGAAGGTGGGAGCCGTCGACCAGCACCTCCGCCGCCACCTAACCCTCGACGGAAATAAGCTCATTTTTCTGCCGGAACATCATCCTTTTGAGTATCCTTCTCTTCTGGATTCAACCACTTCTGAGGAAAGTCGTACTCGCGGATGACAATATCATGTTCCGGTTGTATGTAGACATATTTTAGGTTCTTGAGCGGACTGTCTTTATCAGAAACCTGTGCCTCCTCGAATGCCTTACGGTACTGCGGATAAGCTGTTACCGATAGCTCCATCGCATCGGCTGCCGGCTCACTCAAGCCATTGTACAGCCCTATAGCAATAGTCTTCCCATCCTTCTCCACGACGATGAAATGATGCTCTCCATCATCCAGCATGTCATCAATGAGCCGCCCGTCCGGGAAAACGCAGTTATGGCCAAGTTTCTGATTAACCTTGTTCGCAAGACACAGGGCCACCCTCTTGCCTGCCAATGGCCAGGCTGCGCCAGTCATGACGCTGACCACGATGAGCATTGTCATGTACTTCAGTGAGTACCCTACCTCAATAAACCGACCACAGATTACCGCGAATGTATCTGTGCTCGCATAGAATCCGAGGACCAGTCCACCCACAGCCGTGGCAAAAAGAGCAAAGAGGCTATAGGTGAAGTACCGCATGACATTTCGTACTTCCGTCCCCTTGTCCGGGAACGCATGCAAAAGGAACGCTACACTGCTCGCAATGAAGCCCGGAGCCAAAAGCAGTACAACCGCAACATATTTATCCATTGTCAAGTCGCCTCTCTTCCTTCAAATTTCACCATCTCTTTCTATCATACCACATTGCCGCCCGCCTCTGGCAACAAAAAAGACCGCCCAAAAGGCGGCCATAGGAGGGGATGGTATCCATAAAGCATATTTATGCTTGACATCTGCCATACTTTTGATATAATAAGCACAGAGCGATTCGGGAATCAGCGCTTAGCTGTACCCCCGAACAAACGATAGCCCCTGTGCTTATACAAGCACAGGGGCTATTCGTTTTGTTTAGGAGACAAATACACATGAATAAATCAGACAAATTGTACAAGACAATCGATGAGCAGCTGGATATCCTCGAGAAGCGAAAGATCACGATCGGGAACCGCGGCTTTGCCAAGAAAGTATTGGCTTACGAGAATTACTATTATGTGATAAACGGCTACAAGTCACCGTTTATCAGTTCTACCAACCCAGAAGATTGTTACAGACAGGGAACCTCTTTCCATGAAATCGTATCCCTCTACTCTTTTGACAGAAGGTTACGGGAGATACTGTTCCCCAATCTCCTTCGGATAGAGCACTGCATCAAATCCGTCATCATTGACGTGTTCTCCAGCCATCATGGGCATGATCATACGTCCTATCTCCGTCCAGAGTCCTTCAACAGTACCGATTTTGTCAACTTCAAACGTACAAATGCCCTGATCTTCGACCTGCTGAAGCTCATCGACCGCGAAAAGCATCGGCACAATGCGATTGCTCACTACATGGATGACTACGGCTATGTTCCTCTCTGGGTTTTAACCAAGGTCATGACCTTTGGGAAGATCAACTCCTTCTACGCGTGCATGAAGAAAAATGAGAAGGAGGAAGTCGCTTCCAGATTCGACCTGGGCGCGGCTGATTTCAAGTCTTTGGTGGACTATCTTGCTGTATTCCGCAACAAATGTGCACATGGGGAGCGTGTCTACTGCCACATAAAAGATCAGAAAAAGCCTTCCCCGATCCGGAGTCTCCCCCTGCATAAGCAGCTCAGCATCCCAAAGAATGCCAAAGGCTATAAATATGGGACGCAGGATATCCTGGCTCTTCTCATTGCGATGAAATTCTTCTCTCAGCCTGATAGATACTCCCATCTTGTGAAGCAAGTAGATTACGCTCTCAATCAAAAACTCGCGCACCGCCTGCATTCCATCCCTTGCGAAGATATCCGAAAAATCATGGGCTTAGTCGGGCACTGGCAACAGATTGCAGAAAAAGCCACTGAGTCACACAGCTTGCAATAGTCAGGAAAACGGTAAAAGGAGGATTGATATCATGCCATCTCGTACTCTACACCGACGCTGGCCTGCAGCAGTGGGAGAATGAGCAGGAAAGAGTTCATGAAAAGCCTGTCGCATCTGCTCGTTGCTTATTCCATAGCGCAAATCGCTGCCGAGGTACCACGTCGATAACTCATCCCGTCTGTAGTCACTTCGGCGATGAGGTTGCCCTTCATGTCAAAATAACGCTGAATCTGCCGGACTGGATCCTCCATAGAGCCAGTCCCCTTTGCCATCGTGACCTGTATCATCCTGACAACTTTGACGCCATCCAGACGCTCATCAAGTGCGTTCTTCATCGTATCGCCTCCAAGCCAATCATTCCCCTCGATAAAACGCTTGTGTCTTGACCAAGTCATGCGAGAGGTACATATTCCCCTCGATCATCTCCGTTGCCTTCTTGAATATACTGGGCACCAGCACCCACTCCACACGATTCTCGACCAACAGGTCAGCCACCTTCGCGGCCACCTCGTAGACATTCGTCTTCGGAAACTTCTCATCATCCATGTCAAGTCACCACACTTTCACAAAACTTTCACTACTCTCTATGATACCACATTACCGGATCAGGTGGCACGGCAACCTGATCCGCATCCCGCCCGCCCTCTGGCAACAAAAAAGACCGCCCTACAGACGGCTATGAACCCTGAAAACGCTATAGAAGCACAGCTCCATTTTGGTATAATAATCTTGAAGGACGGTGAGCGATATGCCTTTCAAGAAACTGAGAAACGACATCGACGAGCAGATTCTCACGACCAAAGAGAAGCAGCGCGAGATCTCTGCCCGCTTGCAGCAGAACATCGAAGAATTTCATAAGGAGTGGGAGAAATACAGCAAAGCACGAAAACAGTTTGGTAGAGACTACCATGCCTCCAAGCGCCGTGTCGATGCCACCAGAAAGGACATCGACAAATGGACAGCACCACAAATCAGAAACCAAGCCAGACAGAAAACAACTTGATTATTTTGTCGGTGCCGCCAAAATGGTACGAAAAAAAAGCCACTCATTCGAGCGGCTTTTTCGTCATTGTGCCAATTTCAATTCCTGTTTCAATGCTTTCTGCAATGTTTGAGAAAAATTGATGCCATAGCTCTCTGCCTGGGCGTTCAGCCAAGCCGGGATGGATAGCGTCTTCTTGACAAAACGCTTTGCCATTTTTTCGCGGATGGCCGGCATGAACGTGTCCACCAAAAGGAACGTTTCGTTGTCCTGCAGCTTCCTTCTGTCTGCCAGTTCCTTGATGGTAGACGGCTCCGGCGGCACTTCCTCATCTTCTTCCATGCCCCAGAGATGCAATGCGAGCACATCACGTGCAGCCTTGATGGCATCGGCTTCGTTCTCCCCTGCCGTCACACAGCCTGGCAAGTCTGGAAACGTCACATGCACGCCGTCATCTTCATAATCAAGCAGTGCGATGTAGCGGTAAAAATCTGGTTTCTCCATATAGAAATCCCCCTTTCCTCCCCGAAGGGAGCGGGGCTCATTCGAAATGCGGCCCCGATTGATTTTCGATACTCTTCAAAGTTTTGCGTCTTGTCGTTTCACCAACTGTGCATCCATGGCATGGACGAACTGATCTCGATAATCATGCAGCGTTTTCCGGAATACCCCTTTCAGGTTGGCAATCGGATGGACTTCGCGCGATGATTGGGCGATTGCTTCTATCGTGATGCAAGATATCGTGTCCATGGATGACCATAAAACGTGAACAATGCTCGCGCATGTCCGAATCCAGTGCTTGTTCAGTACATCCTTGATTTCTTCTTCACTGATATCACTTTCTCTTTTGTCAGAAGTCCGACTGAATCTAACAATCTGCTCGATCAGGAACTCTTTCTTCTTTATCGCAAAGTAAAATGCCGGTATCACGCCGAATATGGCGGTAAAATATATGATTGGCAATACCACCATAGAACCTAAAAGTGTGCCGACAAACGCATCGCGACCGCTTGCTTGATATATCCGTGCCACAAATCCGATGACAATGCCAAGCAACGCTGCGTAAATTATTTCTTTCATCCCCATATTCTCACCCCGGTTCATTGGTCCACTTTGTCATTTCGTCCAAGAAAGATTTCAACACCTGCAAATATCGGAAATATCAGCAAACACTTTACCGCCTGCACCATATCAATCGCTGCCTGTGGAAGGAGCGGTGTGTTCGGCACGATCATACCGGTACGTATGTCCAGTTGCAGAAAATGCATTACTCCTAAGGCTGAAAAGAAGAATAGCAAGACGCTCGACGCAAAAGCAACGCATCCAAATATCTTGCTGAGCTTTCGTCCGTGACTTTTCCAATCATAATAGTCATAGCATAATCCTGCCGCATATATAAATAGCCCATTAAAGAAGTCTGCTGTCAGATTGGCTGCTGCAAACGTAGACAGGCTCACTAGTATCCACCGTATGATCTTGATAGCCTCCACCTCCCTCTATCTTGATTATACCAAAAAGCAGCCTCTCTGAGTAGATAATGCTGTAACATACGCATCGGCGTGCGCATGGCCGCCCGCAGCTCTGGTACAATGAGCATAGATACATCTGCCGGTCTCCGGAAGGAGGCAGCTCTATGCCAAGAGCACAGAAACAGAAGGCGGCAATCTACTGCCGCGTGTCCACGCTTCACCAGGTGGACAAGGATTCCCTGCCGATGCAGAGGCAGGACATGATAAACTATGCCAAGTAATCCATCCTGCTCGGCCATACCGTCGGGACGGCTGAGTATCAGGCAGGCCAGGATATGCGCGGGCATGGCAATGCAACAGCACAGGCACGCGAGGCAAACCTGAGAGCCGAGCTCGAGAGGAAGAAACGCGCCCTGTCACGCCTCACACACCTCTTCCTCTACGCGGAAGATGAGATGCACGAAGCCGACTTCCTGCGAGAGAAACGCAGCCTGCAGGATGACATCGCCAGTCTGCAGGACGACCTGGCAAAAGCAGAGCAGGCATCCGTCTTTGCCAGCTCCATGACCGACGAGGAGTTCCTGCAGAAAGCCGCCCGCCTCCTCTTCCAGGACGCCATGGGACATAGCAGCATTGATTTCCCGGGTCTCGCTCTCCACGTTGGCAAGCTGGAGCTCAAGAACTTCATCAACGCCGTCATCGAGCAGATCATCGTGCTGGACGGTCGCATCACGCAGCTCACCTTCCGCAACGGCGAGGTCCACACCTTCCTCTATGCATGAAAAAAGCCTTCCCAACTGCGGGAAGGCTTTCTTGCTACATCATTCTTTTTCTTTGTTGGCCTCAGCCTCACGCTGACGGTCCAGTTCCTCGAGCTCCTTGAGCTCGGCGGCGCGTTCCTCATCCGGTTGCTTGTGTGAAATATACATTGCATCACCGAAGGAGAAGAAGCGGTACTTCTGTTCGACGGCGGTCTTGTAGGCGCTGAGGATGAAGTTGCGGCCGGCGAAGGCGCTGATGAGCATGATCAGGGTGGATTTTGGCAGGTGAAAGTTGGTGATGATGGCGTCGACGATCTTGAAGTCGTAGCCGGGGTAGATGAAGATGCCGGTCCAGCCGCTCTTGCCGGCGATCTCGTTTCTGGCGGTGGCGGCGGACTCGAGGGTGCGGATGCTCGTCGTGCCGACGGCGATGACGCGGTGGCCGGCCTTCTTGGTCTCCATGATGAGCTTGGCGGTCTCGTCGGGGATGCAGTAGTACTCTTTGTGCATCTCGTGCTCCTCGATGTTGTCGACGCTGACGGGGCGGAAGGTGCCGAGGCCGACGTGCAGGGTGACGAAGCCGAGGTTGACGCCCATCTCGCGCAGCTCCTGCATCTGCTCTTTGGTGAAGTGCAGGCCGGCGGTCGGGGCGGCGGCGGAGCCCTCCTCGCGGTTGTAGACGGTCTGGTAGCGCTCCTTGTCCTCGAGTTTCTCGTGGATGTAGGGCGGCAGCGGCGTCTCGCCGAGGCGGTCGAGGATCTCCTCGAAGATGCCGTCGTAGTGGAACTCGACGATGCGGCCGCCGAAGTCGGTGTGTTCGGTAACGGTGCACGAGAGCTCCGCGCCGAAGCGGATGACGTTGCCGGGCTTGGCTTTCTTGCCGGGCTTGACGAGCGTCTCCCAGTGATTGGCGTCGAGGCGGCGCAAGAGGAAGACTTCGACTTTGCCGCCCGTCTGGTCGCGGTGGCCGATGAGGCGGGCCGGCATGACGCGCGTGTCGTTGAAGATCAGGGTGTCGCCGGGCTCGAGGTATTCCTTGAGGTCGTAGAAGTGGCGGTGCTCGATGGTCTTCTCTACGGGGTCGAGGACCATGAGGCGCGAGGCGTTGCGCGGCTCGATCGGCACCTGGGCGATGCGCTCTTCTGGCAGGTCGTAATCAAAATCGGATAATAACATGGTAAAAACCTCTCTATATATTAGTAGGAATTGTGTTGCAGGGTGACGCCGGTGTAGTAGTGGTGCAGGATGTCGGCATAGGATTTGCCCGTCTCGGCCAGCCGCTCTGCGCCCCACTGGGAGATGCCGAGGCCGTGGCCGGCGCCAAAGCCCGTGAAGGTGACGCTGTCTTTGGTGAGCTTGGCGGAAAAAAGCGCGCTCTTGAGGCCGAGCAGGCTGCGCCAGGCGGTGCCGGAAAGCGTGACACTCCCCTTCGTGCCCGTCACGGTCATCGCCTTGACGCGGCCCGAGGCCGTGCGGTCCTTGGCGGCGCGGCCGATGGCAAGTGGCGTGAGTGTGACGGAGCGAAGCTTGCCGATAGCGTGGCCCTTGGCGGCGAGCTTCTGTTCGAGGTCGGCGGTGCTCATGGTCTTGGTCCAGGGCATGGTGCCCAGCGGCGTATCGCGGACGGCGCGCAAGTAGAGCACACGGCTCCCCCAGACGTCTTCGCTCGACTCGGTCATGCCGCCGCTGTCGGTGTGGAACAGGGCTTCGATGGGCTGGCCGCCGTACGTCAGCACCTCTCCCCTCGTCGCGCGGACGGCGGCCGTCGAGGCTGTCTTTTCGGAGGCGATGCCCTTGTAGAGCTGGCAGTGCGTCGTCGTGCAGAGGTCGTAGCCCTCAGCGGCATGGCGACCGCGGCTCTTGAGGGCGAAGCTGCGTGCGGCAACGCTCTGCGCCTTGAGGGCCTCGGCGGGCCAGTCGGTCGGCATCTCCTCGGGCACGACGCTCAGGAGGTAGTCGTCGACCGGCACGATGTTGACGGCGGTCAGGCCCGCGCCCCTGTGGCGCAGCTCGAGCGAGCCGCGGTAGCGGCGGCCGTCGAGCGCCAATCCCCCATCCGACTTGTCGGATGGGCGGATAATCAGTATCTCGCCGCGCAGCTTCTCGCGGCCGACGAGGAAGGCGCCCGCCTGCCAGCGCACATCATACGACTGCCCCGCCGCCAGCGAGACAGACTTGCCCGCCTCCGTCTGGGCCATCCCTTTGCCGGTGGCCGGACTGATGGTCACGCTCCCCTGCCCCGCGGCCAGCCCGATGCGCAGATCCGGCCCCTGCTTCGCAGGCTGGGCCGCTGTCACGGCGGCTTTATTCGCCTTCGGTGCGGCGGGTGCATGATGGCGGGCCATGGCCGGGGTGGCGGCGGACAGCACGAGTGCGGCGGCCAGCATGGCTGACAAAAATCTTCGCATTCTACACACTCCCTTCACGATTGCATGGACCCCTTCCGCCTTCGGCACCTTCCCCAGAGGGGAAGGCGGCGCTTCCCAGCAAGGCTCCGAAGCGACAAGGTAACATGGACCAGGGCCTTTCCTCTTGTTCTCTTCCGCTTCGCAAGCTCAGCACCTTCCCCAGAAGGGAAGGCGGCGCTTCATAGCGAGGCTCCTGCTTTCAGGGGTTGCCGGCGGCTTCTCTTGCCTCGCGGGCTTCTCGTTCGAGGCGGGCGCGCTTTTTGGCTTTGTTCTCTTTCTTGCGCTGCTTGCGGATCTCGCGGGAGTAGCGCTCTTCTTCGCTGAAGATGCAGCCGCAGTAGGGCTGGCGGTAGAGGTCGAGCTCATGGCTGATGTCGATGCCCTCCTGCCAGCCGGGGCGGAAGTCTTCGTAGTGGAAGGCGACGCCGTATTTCTCGGCGAAGTGCTCGGCGGTGCGGCGCATCAGGTCGTGCTGCTGGTAGATGCTGTAGAAGAGCGTCGAGGTGAAGGCGTCGAAGCCGTGTTCCGCGGCGAAGCGGGCCGTCTCCTCGAGGCGCCAGGTGTAGCACATGGTGCAGCGGCCGTTCGGCAGGGCTTCTGCGGGCAGGGCTTTCTTGAGGAAGTCGCGCAGGCGGTAGTGCTCGTCGGCGTGGAATGCCATGCCGACCTTCTCGGCGAACTCCTTAGCGGTCTTTAGGCGCATGTCCCACTCCTTGTAGGGGTGGATGTTGGGGTTGAAGAAATAGCCGGTGGGCTCGATGCCCTCTTCTCGCAGTTTCTTGACGGGATAGCAGGAGCACGGGCCGCAGCACATATGGAGCAACAGTTTCAAGTGGCTCACCTCTCTTATCTTATTTTTCGGGATATGGGATGCCGAGATGGCGGTAGCCGGCCTCGGTGACGACGCGGCCGCGCGGCGTGCGGTTGATGAAGCCGAGCTGGATGAGGTACGGCTCGTAGACATCCTCGATGGTGTCGCGCGCCTCGCTGATGGCGGCGGCGAGGGTGTCGAGGCCGACGGGGCCGCCCGCGAACTTCTCGATCATCGTGCGCAGCATGCGGCGGTCGGTGTGGTCGAGGCCGGCCTCGTCGACTTCGAGCATGCGCAGGGCCTTGTCGGCGATGGCGTTCGTGATGACGCCGGAGCCCTCGATCTGGGCGACGTCGCGCACGCGCTTCAAGAGGCGGTTGGCGACGCGCGGGGTGCCGCGGCTGCGGCGCGCGATCTCGAGCGCCCCCTCGTCCTCGATGGCGATATCGAGGATCTCAGCCGCGCGCTTGATGATGTGCACGAGGGCGTCGGGCGTGTAGTACTCGAGGCGCGAGATGACGCCGAAGCGGTCGCGCAGCGGCGCGGCGAGGGCGCCGGCCTTCGTCGTCGCGCCGATCAGGGTGAAGGGCGCTATGTCGAGGCGGATGGAGCGGGCACTCGGCCCCTTGCCGATGATGATGTCGAGCGCGAAGTCCTCCATCGCGGAGTAGAGCACCTCTTCGACGCTGTGCGAGAGGCGGTGGATCTCGTCGATGAAGAGCACGTCGTGCTCCTGCAGATTCGTCAGGAGAGCGGCGAGGTCGCCGCTCCTTTCAATCGCGGGGCCGGACGTCTGGCGGAAGTTGACGCCGAGCTCGTTGGCGATGATGCCGGCGAGCGTCGTCTTGCCGAGGCCCGGCGGCCCGTAGAGCAGGACGTGGTCGAGCGCCTCGCCGCGCGAGAGCGCCGCCTGGATGAAGATGGAGAGGTTCGCCTTGACCTTCTCCTGGCCGATGTACTCGCCGAGCTTGCGCGGGCGCAGGCTGTACTGCCAGTCGTCGCTGTGCTGCTCGTCCATGGAGACGATGCGGTCCTCGTCGTAAGAATCGAATCCGTCCAAAATTACACTCCCTTCTTACATGTGGCTGAGTTCCTTCAAAGAAGCCTTGATGATGGCTTCCGTCGTCTTGTACTTGGCCGTCTTGCGGATGACGGGCGCGAGCTCAGAGGGCGTGTAGCCGAGCGACTGCAGCGCGGCCATGGCCTCCGAGGCGGCATCGTCGCCGACTTCTTCGTCGTTCTCGATGGTCAGGAGCTCCTCCTCCCCGCTGCCCCTAAAGGCGACCTTGTCCTTGAGCTCGAGGATCAGGCGCTCGGCCGACTTCTTGCCGATGCCGGGCAGCTTCGTCAGGACGCTCGCCTGCTTGTTCTGGATGGCGCGGCAGAGCCCTTCGACCGTGATGGCGGAGAGGATGCCGAGCGCGACCTTCGGGCCGATGCCGGAGACGCCGATAAGCTGCAGAAATAGGTCATATTCTTCTTCGGCGGCAAAGCCGTAGAGCACGATGGCGTCCTCGCGCACGCTCGTGTAGACGAAGAGGCTCGCCTCCTCCCTCTGGCGCAGCTTCGTGCGCGTCGAGTTCGCGACGAAGACGCGGTAGCCGACGCCGTGGACGTCGAGCAGGCAGTGGTCCGTGTAGAGCGCGATGACTCTGCCGTGCAGGTAACCGATCATAGCTGATTCCTCCAAGAAATGCTTTCCAGGCAGTGCGTCGTGCAAATGGCGATGGCCAGCGCGTCGGCCGTGTCGTCGGGCTTCGGCGGCGCGGGCAGGTGCAGGATCTTCGTGACCATGTAGATGACCTGGTTCTTGTCGGCCTTGCCGTAGCCCGTGACATCCTGCTTGATCTGCATCGGCGTGCGCTCGACGAGCCGCAGGTTGTTCTTGGCGGCCGTCAGGAGCACGATGCCGCGCGCCTGGCCGACGGGGATGGCCGTCGTGACGTTGCGGTTGAAGAAGAGCTTCTCGACGCCCATGACGTCGGGCTGGTACTTCTTGATCAGCGCGTCGAGCTCATCGTAGATCTTCATGAGGCGGTCCTCCATCTTCATCTTCGGCGAGGTGAAGATGGAGCCGTACGCGTGCGGGATCAGCCGGCTGCCGCGCGACTCGACGAAGCCGTAGCCGCAGATAGCCGTGCCGGGGTCAATTCCTAGTGCTAACATAAATTCCCCTAACATAAAACGTATGAGAAATGCGAAAACAAGCCCCTACAAATCAAACGTTCGAATCGTTCGAATCGTAGAGGCTTGCCTCAAAAGCCCGTCCCCAGTCTATTACTCTTCGTCGTCCGACTCGTAGTTGCTGTAGACGTTCTGGACATCGTCGTTCTCTTCGAGGGCGTCGATGAGGTTCTGCATCTTCTCGGCATCCTTGCCGGCGAGGTGGACAGTCGTGTCCGGGACCATCGTGACTTCGGCCGAAGCCGTCTCGATGCCCTTCTCGCCCAGTGCCTTCTCGATGTCGTCGAAGGCGTCCGGCTCAGCCGTGATCTCGAAGACCTCGTCCTCTGCCTTCATGTCCTCGGCGCCGGCGTCGAGGACGATCTCCATCAGGGCGTCCTCGTCGTCGAACGTCTCCTTCTCGACGATGAAGACGGCCTTCTTCTTGAACATCCAGGCAACGCAGCCGTCCTGGCCGAGGTTGCCGCCGAACTTCGAGAAGAGGTGGCGCACATCGGCAGCCGTGCGGTTGCGGTTGTCCGTCAGGATGTCGAGCATGACAGCCGTGCCGCCCGGGCCGTAGCCCTCGTACATGAGCTCTTCATACGTGCCGCTCTCCGTGTTGCCGAGGCCTTTCTCGATCGCACGCTTGATGTTGTCCTTCGGGATGTTGTTGGATTTCGCCTTCGAGAGAGCCAGCTTCAGGCGCATGTTGCCCGTTGGATCTGCGCCGCCCATGCGGACTGCGATCGTGATCTCACGGCCGATCTTCGTCGTGATCTTGCCGCGGATGGCATCGTTGGCACCTTTCTTGCGCTTGATATTGGCCCATTTAGAATGTCCTGACATATAAGAAACCGCCCTTCAATCAAAATTACACGCTATCGTGTGATAACTTACTTATCTTATCATAAAACGCGCCATCCCACAAGCGTCTGGCGCGTTTTTCTCATCTCAGATCACTCGGCTCACTTCACGAGCTTGAAGTACTTCTTCTTGCCCTTCTTGACGATGGCCTCGCCATCCGTGAAGTCGCTCTCCTGCAGGATGTAGTCGACATCCTTGACCTTCTCGTCATTGAGGGAGAGGCCGTTCTGCTGGATCAGACGGCGGCCCTCGCTCTTGGAGGCGAAGACCTTGCCGGCCGTCAGGATGTCGAGGAGCTTCTTGCCCGTCTCGGCGGCGATCGTCGGCATGTCGGCCGTGTTGCCGGCACCACCGAAGAGCGCCTCGGCGGCCTTCTTGGCCTTGTTGGCCTCTTCTTCGCCGTGGACGATCTTCGTGACCTCGTAGGCGAGCACGCTCTTGGCCTCGTTGATGGCGGAGCCCTCGAGGCTGCCGAGGCGGCGGACCTCATCCATCGGCAGGAAGGTCAAAAGCGCGAGGCACTTCTCGACGTCGGCGTCATCGACGTTGCGCCAGTACTGGTAGAACTCGTACGGCGAGGTCTTCTCGGCGTCGAGCCAGAGGGCGCCGCCCGCCGTCTTGCCCATCTTCTTGCCGTCGCTCTTCGTCAGGAGCTTGTTCGTCAGGCCGTAGACGGCCACGTTGTTCTTGCGGCGGTTGAGCTCGACGCCGGCGATGATGTTCGACCACTGGTCGTCGCCGCCCATCTCGAGCTTGCAGCCGTAGCGGCGGTTGAGTTCGAGGAAGTCGTAGGCCTGCATGACCATGTAGTTGAACTCGAGGAAGGTCAGGCCCTTCTCCCAGCGCTGCTTGTAGCACTCGGCCGCGAGCATGCGGTTGACGGTGAAGCAGGCGCCGACGTCGCGCAGGAGGTCGATGTAGTTGAGCTTCCGGAGCCAGTCGCCGTTGTTGACCATGATGGCCTTGCCGTCCGAGAAGTCGATGAAGCGGGCGATCTGCTTCTTGAAGCACTCGCAGTTGTGCTCGATGTCCTCGTCCGTCAGCATCTTGCGCATGTCGGTGCGGCCCGTCGGGTCGCCGACCGTACCCGTGCCGCCGCCGACGAGGCAGATTGGGCGGTGACCGGCGCGCTGCATGTGCGCCATCGCCATCAGGGCGATGAAGTGGCCGGCGTGGAGGCTGTCGGCCGTCGGGTCGAAGCCGATGTAGAAGGTCACGCGCTCCTTGTCGAAGAGCTCGCGAAGCTCTGCCTCATTCGTGCACTGGGCGATGAAGCCTCTCTCTTTCAGGGTGTCAAATACATTTGCCAAAGATCTCTCTCCTTTATCTCAGGTATCTCAGGCAGCACGCCTCAGGTGCTGCTCGTCATTCCACTCAGTTGCGTCAGTTGCGTCCCTTGGAGACGCTGCTGCCCGGCTCAGGCGCGGCACCGCCGCCACCGCCGGCAGAGGCCGGAGCACTCGCCGGTGCCTGACCCTGCGGCGCTGCGGGCTGCTGGCCCGGCTGCTTCTTGCCTTCGTCCTTGGACTTCTTCTCGGCAGGCTTCTCTTCCTTCTTGGTCGGTGCGGCGCTCTTCTTGGTGACGGCCGTGCTCTTGTCGTCCTCGAGCGAGCCGATGGAGTCGCCGCCTGACGACTCGGAGCCGTCGAAGTCCTTGGCCGGCGTGCCCTTCAGGGCCTCGGTCATGAAGTCCTTCCAGATGGTGGCCGGCACTGTGCCACCGTAGATGCCGCCCAAGGAGGTGTTGTCGTCGTTGCCGATCCAGACGCTTGCGACGAGGTCGGGCGTGTAGCCGACGAACCACGCGTCGTGGTAGTCACTCGTCGTGCCCGTCTTGCCGGCTGCCGGGCGGCCGATGTTGGCGCGGCGGCCCGTGCCGGCGCGGATGACATCCTGCAGCATGCTCGTGAGGTCGGCCGCGCTCGACTCGCTGATGACATTGTGCTGCTCAGGGTTCGCCTCGTCAATGACCTTGCCATTGCGGTCGAGGACCTTGACGATGACGACGGGGTCGACGTGGACGCCCTTATTGGCAAAGGTGCCGTAGGCGCTCGTGAGCTCGAGGGGCGTCACGCCCTTCGTCAGGCCGCCGAGGGCCGAGGCGAGGTTCTTGTCGTTGTGCGGGCCGTCCATGACGAGCGTCGAGATGCCCATCTCCTGCGCGTAGTAGAGCACCTTCTCGATGCCGAGCTTCTGCGCGATCTTGACGGTCGGGACGTTCATCGAGTGCTGGGCGACCTGGCGCATCGTGACGGGGCCGCTGAAGGTGTGCTCGTCGTTCTGCGGCTCCCAGTCGCCGATCTTTATCGGGCTGTCGTTGATGACGGTCGACGGGGAGAACTTGTTCTCGAGCGCCGCCGCAAAGACGAACGGCTTGAAGGCAGAGCCCGGCTGGCGCTCGGCCATCGTCGCGCGGTTGAACTGGTCCGTGCCGCGGCCGCCGACCATCGCCTTGACGTAGCCCGTGTGCGGGTCGAGGGCGACGAGGGCTCCCTGCGGCTGCTGGACGCCGTTTGCGTCCTTGCGGCCGTTCGGCAGACCCTTCATCGCCTTCTCGGCGGCGCGCTGCATATCCATGTCGATTGTCGTGTAGACCTGCAGGCCGTCCTTGTAGACGGCGTCAGCGCCGTACTTGTCGATGAGCTTCTGGGTGACGTAGTCGACGAAGTACGAGGCCTCGCCCTTGTCGTCTTTCGCCGGGTCCGGCTTGACGAGGGCGGGCTTCTCCTGCTTCGTCTTCTCCGCCGTGGCCGAGTCGAGGTAGCCGTACTTGACCATCTGGTCGAGGACGGTCGCCTTGCGCTCCTGCGCGGCCTGCAGGTTGTTGAGCGGCGAGTAGTAGTTCGGGCTCTTCGGGATGCCGGCGAGCATCGCGCACTCGTTGAGCGTCAGGTCCTCGACGTCCTTGCCGAAGTACGTGCGGGCCGCGGCCTGCACGCCGTAGGCGCCCTGGCCGAAGTAGATCTGGTTGAGGTAGAGCTCTAGGATCTCGGATTTCGTGTACTGGTGCTCAAGCCGCAGCGCGAGGAAGACCTCCTGGATCTTGCGCTTCAGCGTGCGGTCCTGCGTCAGGTACGCATTCTTGGCCAGCTGCTGCGTGATGGTCGAGCCGCCCTCTGAGACGGTGCGGCCGCGCAGGTTGGCCCAGATGGCGCGGGCGATGCCGCGCGGATCCACGCCGATGTGGTCGTAGAAGCGGTTGTCCTCGACGGCGACAAAGGCGTCCTGCAGGTTCTGCGGGACCTGGTCGAGCTTGACGGGCATGCGGTTCTCCGCCGCGTGGATCGTCGCGATCTCGTTGCCGTCGCTGTCGTAGACGAGTGAGGATGCCGGCGGGCGGATGTCGTCCGCCAGGTCTGATTTCGTATTCATGCTAGCGGTCAGGAAACCGCAGCCGATGCCGGTCAGCATGACCAGGAAGACAATCGCAATGCCGATGAGAGTCTTGTGCTTGGCGGTGTTGCCGCCCTTCTTCGGACTGCGTTGTTGTTGATGGCTTCGTTGGGAACGTTTTTCCATAAGGCGCCTCCTTCAAACATATACGGCTCCTATTTTACCACACTTTCGCAGAAAAGCCTATGCCTGATGTCATTTCCGTCCATCTGCCGCATACCGCGCATCACTTGAGCTCGACGACGGTCGCGCCCGTGCCGCCCTCGGTGATGTCGGCGAACTGGAAGCTCTGGACATTCCGGTGATGCTTGAGATACGCGTGGATGCCCTTGCGGAGCGCGCCCGTCCCCTTGCCGTGGATGATGAGGACCTGCGAGAGGCCGGCCATGACGGCATCGTCGAGGAATTTGCCGACGACGACCTCGGCCTCGTCGACCATCATGCCGCGGATGTCGATCTCGCGGCCGATCGTCTGCGTCTTCTGCATGAAGGCGTTGGACTGGCGGCGCGAAGATGAAGCGGCCGGCGCGCCCGCCGCCTTCGTCTCTTTGGGCGCATGGTCGAGGAAGCGGCAGGCAGAGGCCTTGACCTTCGTGTGGAGGGAGCCAATCTGGACGGTCAGCTCCTTGCCCTGGACGGAAAGGACCGTGCCCTTCTGGTCGAGCTTCTTGACGTAGACGATGTCGCCGGGCTGTATCGTCTTGAGGCTCACGGCCTTGCCGACGCCCTTCTGGGCCATGATGCCGGGGCGCGACTTCTCGAAGGCCTCGTTGAGCTTCGCGCGGGCGTCCTGGATGGCCTGCTGGCGGCGCTTGATGCCCTGATCGTCGAACTGCTCCTTGAGCTCCTTGATGATGGCCTCGGACTCGCGGCGCGTGCGGCGCACCATCGCGGCGCTCTGCTCGCGCGCCTTGCGGATGAAGTCGCCCTTCTTCTTGGCGAGCTCTTCCTTCGTGCGCGCGACTTTCGCCTCGAGCTCAGTGACGCGCTGCTGGCGCTCGAGGATGTCGGCGTTGCGCTGCTCGTACATCATCTTCTCGTTCTCGAGCTCGTTGATGACGTGCTCGAACTGCGCGTGGTCGGCCTTGACGAGCTGCTGCGCGCGAAGGATCAGGGATTCTGAGAGGCCGAGGCGGCGGCTGATGGCAAAGGCGTTGCTCGCGCCCGGCATGCCGATGAGCAGCCGGTACGTCGGCCGCAGTGTCTTGACGTCGAACTCGACGCAGGCGTTCTCGATGCCCTCGCGCGAGTAGGCAAACGTCTTGAGCTCGGAGTAATGCGTCGTGGCGACGGTCGTCGCGCGCAACTGCAGGAGCTTCTCGAGGATGGCCATGGCGAGCGCCGCGCCCTCCTCGGGGTCGGTGCCCGCGCCGAGCTCGTCTAAGAGCACGAGGTCGTCCTCCTCGACGCGCTTCAGGATGCGCACGATGTGCGTCATGTGCGCGGAGAAGGTCGAGAGGCTCTGCTCGATGCTCTGCTCGTCGCCGATGTCGGCGTAGATGTTCGGGTAGACGGCGATGACGGGGTCCGGCGCCGTCGGCAGGTAGCAGCCCGACTGGGCGAGCAGCACCATCATGCCGAGCGTCTTCATGCTGACCGTCTTGCCGCCCGTGTTCGGGCCGGTGATGAGCAGCATGCGGTAGTCCTCGCCGATGCGGATGTCTATCGGCACGACTTTGTCCTTCGCGATGAAGGGATGGCGCGCCTCGCGAAGGTCCGTGCGGCCCTCGCGGTTGAGTTCCGGGCGGTTTGCCTCCATCATCTGCGCGAGGCGCGCCTTGGCGAAGGCGAAGTCGAGGTCGCCGAGGATGCGGCAGTTCTCGGCGAGCGTCCCGCTGTTCTTGTTGATCTCGGCGGACAGGTGGCGCAGGATGCGCTGGATCTCCTGCTGCTCGGCGAGCGTCAGCTGCTTGACGTCGTTGTTGAGCTCGACAACGGCCATCGGCTCGATGAAGAGCGTCGCGCCCGTGGCCGACTGGTCGTGGACGATGCCCGGGAAGCGCGAGCGGTACTCCTGCTTGACGGGGATGACGTAGCGCTCGTCGCGCACGGTGACGATGGCGTCCTGGAAGAATTTCTGGTACTCGGCATTGTGGAGGATGCTCGAGATGCGCTCCTTGATGTGCGCCTGGGCGGCGTGGAGCTCGCGGCGGATGCGCCGCAGCTCGACGCTCGCGTCCTCGCGCATGGCGCCGTGCTCGTCGACGGTGTTGTCGAGCAGGCGCTCGAGCTGACCGAGGATCTCGATGCTCCTCGCCCACGAGCGGAGCGTCGGCGCCTCCACCTCGCTGTCGCGGAAGAAGTGCTTGATATTCCGCATCGCGTAGAGGGTGCTCATGATGCTCGTGATCTCGTCGAGGTCGAGCACGGCCCCCATCTTCACTTTCTTCAGATGCGGCCGGATGTCGAAGATGCCGCCGAACGGCGGTGTGGCCGTCGCGAGGACGGTCACGGCCTCTGTCGTCTGCTGGATCCACTCGACGGCTTCGTCGAAGTCGCTCGTCGGCAGCATCGTCTGGGCGCGCTCCTTGCCGATCAGCGAGGAGGCACAGCCCGCGAGCATCTCCCGGACCCTGTCGTATTCCATGATCTTATAGGTTTCTTGTTCCATCAGTTACCTCTATCTCAATCTACATCTGGGAAAATCAGAGCACGCCGCGGAAGTAGTGGCCGCGCGTGATGTCTTTGCCCTCCTGCTCGTGGATCCAGGAAAGCTGGGCCTCCGCGGGCTCTTCGGGGAAGGCCATCGCCTTCCGGTAGGCCTTGACGATGGACGCGATCTCTTTCTCCCCCATGGCCTTGGCCTCGATCTGCATCGTCTCGATGCCCGCGGCGCGAAACTTCATCGCGTGCGGCATCATCGAGAGCACCTTGCTGTTGAGGACGTGCATGTGGCAGAACTGGTCCATCGCGAGCGGGAAGAGCGCATCCTTGCGGTCCTTGAGCGCGAAGTGGCCGCGCGTGCACGGCTGGGTGCAGGGGCCCTCGCCGCAGCCGCCTAAAAAGCTGCCTGTCACGCAGTAGTTCGAGACCATGAGCTCGAGGCGGCCGTGCACGATGCACGTGAGCGGCAGCGGGCTCTCCTTGGCGAGCTGCCGGATCTCCTTGGCCGTGAGCTCCGGCGAGAGCGTCGCGCCAGAGGCGCCGTAGTCCTTGAGGAAGGCGAGCGTCTGCTTGTTGTAGGAGATCAGCGAGTAGTCGGCGTGGATGGCGAAATCCGTCAGGCGGCGCACGAGCGCGAGCATGGCGATGTTGTGGACGTGGACGGCGTCCGGCGGGAAGGCGGCGAAGGCGTCGAGCAGGCGCTCAACGTGCTTCTGCTGGCCGTCATGCACGATGCGCGGCGTGTTGAAGTCGATGCGCGCGCCGGCCTCTCTGGCCATCTGCCAGGCCCGCTCGTACTCCTCCGGGGCGATGACGCGGTGCTCGTACGACTCGCCGCCGAAGAGGATGCCGTCGGCGCCGGTGGCGAGGGCCGCCTCTGCCTTGCCGAGCGTGTCGACGGCGACGAGGAAGTGGGCCTTCTTGGGGGTCGGGCGCGCGATGCGGTCGGTGAACTTCGGCTCTGGGCGATGCTCACGCGCTTCAATCTCCTTGAGGCGCAGCGCGTCGAGCGCTTCGACGGCCTTGCGGCGCGCCTCGTTGATCTCGCTCATCGGCACCATGACCTCACCCTCGATCTCGCAGTGCAGGCTCTTCATCTCATAGACGCTGGTGCCGAGGCGGCTGACCTGCTTGCGGATAGTCTCCTCCGAGAGCGGCCGCTTGCGCGCGCTCTCGCCGATGAAGTCGGTCTTTCCCTCTGCCCTGTGGCCTTCGCCGTCGCAGATGGCAACGGTCAAGGGCTCGCCGATGGCGGCACGGACCGCAATCGCGACGGGGATGCGGCGCACAGGAGCGCCCGACGCATACGTTTCTTTCGCGCGCTCCATCAGCCTTGCGTCGTAGACCTTGAAGACGCGGTCGTGGTCGCGCACGGCCGAAGGGATGGCAAAGGAGACGGTGTCGCCCGCCTGGCCCTCTTCGACCTCGCGGCCCTTCGCGTCCCGGAGCGAGGAGATCGTCGCCGTCACGCGGCCGCCGACTTTGACCCAGAAGTCGACCTGATCGCCGAGGCCGAGGCGGCCGCTGAGCTTTACGGTGACGATGCGGCGGTCCCAGTCGTAGGCTGTGACGCGGCCGATGAGCAGGCCACGGTTGTTCGGGCGGCGGTCGCTCATCATCGCCTTGCCCGGGCGTCCCTCAAGGTAGGCCGTCGTGAAGTCGCGGTTGAAGATCTGCGCGAGATCGTCGCGCTCTTCCTGCGTGACGGCGTAGCCCTTGCCCGCATAGTACGTGTCGATGGCCTCGCGGTAGGTGCGCACGACGGTCGCGACGTACTCGGGGCGCTTCATGCGGCCCTCGATCTTGAGCGACGAGACGCCGGCCTCGATGAGGTCGGGGATGACGTCGATCGTGCTGAGGTCGCGCGGCGAGAGCAGGTAGGAGCCGGCCTTGTCGCCGAGCACGTCCTGCCCCTTCTCGTCGACGAGCGTGTACGGCAGGCGGCAGGGCTGCGCGCAGCGGCCGCGGTTGCCGCTGCGGCCGCCGATCATGCTGCTCATCAGGCACTGGCCCGAGTAGCAGACGCAGAGCGCGCCGTGCATGAACGTCTCGATCTCGACGGGCGCATGGGCGCAGATATGGCGGATCTCCTTGAGCGAGAGCTCGCGCGCGAGCACGACGCGCGTGAAGCCGAGCTCCGCGAGCGCCCGCACGCCCTCGAGGCTGCTGACCGACATCTGCGTGCTCGCGTGGAGCGGCAGGTCGGGCACCGTCTCATGGGCGACACGCGCGACGCCGAGGTCCTGCACGAGCACGGCATCGGCGCCTGCCTCGTAGAGGAAGCGCAGGTAGTCCCTGAGGGGCCCCATTTCCTCGTCTGCCACGATCGTGTTGACCGTCACGTGGATGGCGACCTTTCGCAGGTGTGCGAAGTGGATGGCCTCGCGCAGCGCCTCGCGGTCGAAGTTACTTGCATAGGCGCGCGCGCCGAAGGCATTGCCCGCCAGATAGATTGCATTGGCACCGTTCTCCACCGCAGCGACAAGTGCCTCGCGGCTGCCGGCGGGTGCTAAGAGTTCTACCAAGATAATTCCTCCTGAAAATCCGAAAAAACAGCACGGGAAACCGCGTGCCGCTTTTCAGTCGATGTTATTCGTGTTGTTCGTTTTCGTGCTGCGCGCTGCCGCCTCCAGGCGACGGCTCTGCTGGCTCTGGCGCATCTTCCTGCCTGGGCTGCTCAGGCTGTTCGGGAACATCCGGCAGCTGCGGCAGGTCGTCGAGCGAGTCGAGGCCGAAGCAGCGCAAAAAGGTCGCCGTCGTGCCGTAGAGGATGGGGCGGCCGATGACCTGCTTGCGGCCGAGCTCGCAGATGAGGTCGAGCTCCAGGAGCTTGGCGAGGGCGCGCTCGACGCGCACGCCGCGCAGCTGCTCGATCTCGGGCTTGGTGATGGGCTGCTTGAAGGCGATGATGGAGAGCGTCTCCATCGTCGGCGCCGAGAGGTGGCGGTCCGTGACCTGGCTCAGCCGCTCGACCGTCGCATACGCCTCGGGCCGCGTGACGAGCTGGTAGCCGCCCGCGACGCGCTGGACGGTCAGGCCGCTGCCTTCGGAGGTCAGCTTTGCCTGCAGGTCACGTGCAAGCTCGACCACGTCTGGCTCCTCGCAGTCCATGATGGCGGCCAGGCTCGCGAGCGGCAGGGGATTGCCCGCAGCAAACAGCACGGCCTCAAGCGTCGCCTCGCGGCTCAGTTCCGCCTGACGGCCGGCTTCATTCTCTTTCATCCTCTACTCCTCTCCTTTCGTTCCGCCAGACAATGGTGATCGCGCCGAAGAGATGCGACTGCCGGGCTGTGACTGTGCGCTGCTTCATAAGCTCAAGCAGGGCCAGAAATGTCACGACAAGCTCGCCGCGCGTGCCGCGCTCAAAGGCATCCTCGAAGCGCATGCGTCCGCCGCGCTCCCGCAGCAGCGCCTCGATCTCTTCCATCTTGTCCTCGATATGGTAGGGCTCGGGCCTTATAATGGCGGCCGGCAGCCCCGCCTCCTCGCCCTTGACGCTCATGACCTCGCGGAAGGCCGTCAGGAGCAGGTTGAGGTCGAGGCTCTCCGGCGGCAGATGGCGCACGGGCAGGTCGAGCGGCGCGCGGCCGACGAAGTGCTCCTGCAGGTCGGCCATCGAGCCGAGGACCTCGCTGACCTCCTTGAAGCGCCGATACTCGAGCAGGCGCTCGACGAGCTCCTGGCGCGGGTCTTCCTCGCTCTCCTCTTCCTTCGCCTTCTTCGGCAGCATCATGCGCGACTTGATCTGCAGCAGCGTCGCGGCCATGACGAGGAAGGCGCTCGTGACCTCCATGTCCATCTCGCGCATCGCCTCGAGGTAGTCGAGGTACTGGCGCGTGAGCTCCGCGATCGGGATGTCGTAGATGTCGATCTTGTTCTTCTCGATGAGGTGCATCAGGAGCTCTAAGGGGCCGTTGAAGGCAGCGAGGTGAAACGTATAGTCTTTCTTTGCGTTCGTGTCGTTTATAACGTCCATGCTATCTCAACTATCTCAATCCGCTCAAGGCGCTCAGAAGAACGGCATCAGGAGCAGCACGAAGATCTTCCAGATCAGGCGCTGCAGCGGGATGAAGATCATGCTGAGCACCGGCGTCATGATGAGCGCGATGAGGATGAGGAAGCTGTAGCGCTCGAGGCGCGCGTAGCTGTAGGCCATCCTCGGCGGCAGCAGCTGCATCAGGACGTGCGAGCCGTCGAGCGGCGGCAGCGGGATGAGGTTGAAGATGGCGAAGTTGATGTTGTAGATGATGATGAGCTGGAAGACCTGGTAGACGCCGAAGCTCAGGTGGCCCATGGTGCTCTTAAGGACGAGCAGGGCGACGAGCGCGAGGAAGGCCGTCACGAGGTTGGCCGCGGGGCCCGCGAGCGAGACGAGGATGTCGTCGCGGCGCGGCTTCCTGAAGTTGCGCGGGTCGATGATGACGGGCTTGGCCCAGCCGAAGCGCACGAGGAAGAGCATGATGAGGCCGACCGGGTCGATGTGGGCCGCGGGGTTGAGCGTCAGGCGGCCCATGAGCATCGGCGTCCTGTCGCCGAGGGCGACGGCCACGCGCGCGTGCGCGTACTCGTGGATGACCATCGCGATGATCAGGCCCGGGATGCCCGCGATGAGGTCGAGCAGATTGAAATCAAACATAAGATCTCCTTTACTTGCTTCACTTTGCGGCTCTCTGCTGCGCGAGCATCAGGATGGAGATGACGGACTTCGCGTCGACGATGCGGCCGTCCTGCGCCATGGCCACGGCTTCTTCAAGGGGCACGCGGACGACGTTGATGAACTCGTCCTCGTCCGTGTGCTGCTTGCCGGCCGTCAGGCCCTCAGCCGCGTAGAGGTGGATCTTCTCGTTCGAGAAGCCGACCGTCGTCGCGATCGTCGTGAGCTTCGTGATCTTTTTGGCCGTGTACCCCGTCTCCTCCGAGAGCTCGCGCTCGGCGCAGACGAGCGGGTCTTCGTCGGGCGCGTCGAGCTTGCCGGCCGGCACCTCGAGCGTCACCTCGCCGATCGGGTAGCGGTACTGGCGCACGAGGATGATGCGGCCGTCCGGCAGGATGGGGATGACAGACGATGCCCCCGGATGCTTGATCCACTCGCGCGTCGCCTCCTTGCCGTTCGGCAGCGTCACCGTGTCGCGCTTGACGTGCAGCAAGACGCCATCGAAGATGGACTCGCTCTTGACTTTCTTCTCGATCAGATCCTCATACATACAAAAAACCTCCAGACTACATGAACTACATGAACCGCATGAACTGCGAAACGATTTTACCTTCTATCCTAACACTGAATCCTGAGAAAAAGCAGGAAAACTCACGAGCTGGCCTCCCGGCGGAAGGCGTCCTTCTTCATCTTCGCGTGCGAGACCATCTCGCGCGCGTTGTCGAGCGAGGCGGTCGTCATGTCGGCGCCCGATGCCATGCGCGCGATCTCGCTGATGCGCTCACGCTCCGACAGCGGGCGGATCTGCGTCGCCGTCGTGCCCTCCTCGGTGCGCTTTGAGATGTAGAGATGCGCGTCGGCCATGCAGGCGATCTGCGGCAGGTGCGTGATGCAGAGCACCTGCTTGTACTGGGCGACGAGGGCGATGCGCTCGGCGACCATCTGGGCCGTGCGGCCGCCGATGCCCGTGTCGATCTCATCGAAGACCATGCTCGGCACGGACGAGTCGCGCGAGGAGGCGACTGTCTTGATGGCGAGCGCGATGCGTGAGAGCTCGCCTCCGGAGGCGACTCTCTGCAGTGGCTTTTCCGCCTCGCCGGGGTTGGCCGAGAAGAACATGGCGACTTCGTCGCGCCCCCTCGGGCCGTAATCTGCGGCCGGCTCCACGCGGATGGCGAGCTGCGCCTTCGGCATGCCGAGCGCGAAGAGCTGCTCTTCGATGGCCGAGGAAAGGTCCTTGGCCGCGGCTCTGCGCAACTCCGTCAGGGCAGCCGCCTTCTTCCCCAGCTCCTTCTCGAGCGCGGCGATCTCCTTCTCGAGCGCGGCGATGTCCTCGTCGTAGTTCTCGATCTCTGAAAGCTCGCGCTCGACTTTTTCCTGATGCGCGAGCACATCGCTGAGCGTCGCGCCGTACTTCTTGCAGAGGCGGTAGATGACGTCCATGCGGCTCTGCAGCTGGTCGAGGCGCGCGGGGCTGAACTCGACGCTCTCGCCGTAGTCGCGCAGCTCGTACGAGGCCTCCTGCAGGGAGATGTAGGCCTCCTCGACCATCTTCTGGGCATTCGCGAGCGCATCGTCGAAGCGGCTGATGTCCTCGAGGTCCTTCTTGACCTGAGAGAGGGCGGGCAGGACGCCGAGCCCGCTGCCGCCGCCCCCCTCGAGGAGCTCGTACGATTCCTCGATGGAGCCGACGATCTTCTCGGCGTGCGAGAGCTTGCGGATCTCTGTCTCGAGCGCTTCGTCCTCGCCCGCCTTGAGGTTGGCCTCGGAGATCTCCTTGTCCTGCCAGTGCAGCATGTCGAGGCGCTGCGCGTACTCGCGCGAGGCCTGCTGCTTCTCGTCGTAGGCCTTCTTCTTCTCGCGCCACTCGCGGTAGGCGCACGTGTAGGCGGCCAGTGCCTCGGCGACGTCGGGGTCGTAGCCGTCGAGCAGATGGAACTGGTTCTCCTCCTTGAGAAGCGCGAGGTTCTCGTTCTGCCCGTGGATATCGACGAGGTAGGCGCCGATCTGGCGCAGGATGGCCAGCGTGACGTGGCAGCCGTTGACGAGCGCCGTGCTGCGGCCCGCCCGCGTGAGCTGCCGCGTGATGATGAGCTCCTTGTCCGAGTCGTCGATGGCCTGCTGCGTCAGAAGCTCGTGCAGGCCGAGCGACTCGTCCTCGAGTGAGAATACTGCCTCAACGCGCAGCCAGTCGCAGCCGGAGCGCACCATGTCGGCCGACATGCGCGCGCCGAGCACGGCGCCGAGCGAGTCGATGAGGATGGACTTGCCCGCGCCCGTCTCGCCGGTCAGGATGTTGAGGCCGGACTGGAACTCCACCTGCACGTGCTCGAGCAGCGCGAAGTTCCAGACCGTCAGTGATTTCAACATAGAATGTACTTCCTCCTACTATGCCCTGCCCGCTCAGTCCTGCAGCATGTCGAGGATGCGCTTGCGGACGACGGGGGCCGTCTCCTTGGGCTTGATGACGACGAGGATGCTGTCGTCGCCGGCGACCGTGCCGATGATCTCCGGCCACTTGCAGTAGTCGAGCGCGGCGGCCACGGTGTTCGCGCCGCCCGGCAGCGTGCGCACGACGAGGATGTTCTCGCTGTAGTCGCAGTCGATGATCGTGTCGTTGAAGATGCGGCGCATGCGCTCCTTCGTGAAGGCGTAATTCTCCTGCGCCGGCAGCGCATAGCGGTAGCGGCCGTCGCCCGTCGGCACCTTAATGAGCATGAGCTCCTTGATATCGCGCGAGACCGTCGCCTGCGTGACGGCGATGCGCCGCTTGCGCAGCTGTGCCGCCAGCTCGTCCTGCGTCTCGATGATCTCATGGCGGATGATCTCGCGGATCAGCTCCAGTCGTCTTTCTTTCATCAACATACCTGCCTTCCTTCTTTATGCTTTATGCATTTTCTTTACGCACTTTACGCAATCTTGCGCAGTCTACTGCATGGACCGGGTCTACTCGCCTGCGGGGCGCCAGAGCTTCGTGCGCAGGATCTGGTAGTAGTCCTTGTCCTCGAACTTGATGATCTCCGCCTGTGCCTCCGACTTCCTGACGACGACCTCGTCGCCCGGCAGCAGCCGGTAGCAGACCTGCCCGTCGAAGGTGACGATGATGTCCTGCGGGATGGAGGCGATCGCGACGTGCACGGCGTCGTCCTCCTGGATGATCAGCGGGCGGATGTTGAAGGTGTGCGCGCAGATTGGGGTGACGATGAGCGCGCGGACATTCGGGTTCACGATGGGGCCGCCGGCCGACAGCGAGTAGGCCGTCGAGCCCGTCGGCGACGAGATGATGATGCCGTCGGCCTTGCAGTCGAGCAGATGGCTCTCGTTGATCGAGAGGCCGAGGTGCAGCATGCGCGCGACGCCGCCCTTGACGACGATGTCGTTGATGGCGTGGCCGAGGAAGCGCTCCTTGCCGCCCGAGATGACGGAGCCCGCGAGGAGCAGGCGGTGCTCGATGCGGTAGTCGCCGTCGAGGAGTTTCTGCAATTTCTTCTCGAGCTCGTGGAGCTCGATGTCGGCCATGAAGCCGAGCGTGCCGATGTTGACGCCGCAGACGGGCACAGCGTGGTGACTGTAGCGCCGGCAGACGCCCAAGAGCGTGCCGTCGCCGCCGATGCTCAGCGCAATGTCTGTCTTGACGTTCTCGATGTCGGTGACGCCGTAGCCCGCGTGCTGGAAGATGCGCGCCTCCTCCACCGGCATGATGATGCGCACATCCTTGTCCTCGTAGAACGCGAGGATGCGCTGCAGGACGGCCGGCGCCTCTGGCTTACTGGTATTCGGGAAAACTGCTATCGTCAGCATAGAATCTCCTCTCTGCCATGGCCCAGCTCCGCTGGGCCATGTGGCAATGGATCAATGATCCAGGGCTGCATGGGCCTCAGCGACGACTTCCTGCAGCCGCTCCTCTGTCACCGTGTCCTCGCCTGCTGCGCGCGTGAGGTAGATGAGGTACTCGATATTGCCCTCGGGCCCCTTGACGGGCGAGTACGTCAGCGCGAGCGGGCAGAAGCCTGCTTCGCGCGCAAAGGCCGTGACTTTGCGGATGACATCCTCGTGGACGGCGGGGTCGCGCACGACGCCCTTCTTGCCGACGTTCTCGCGGCCCGCCTCGAACTGCGGCTTGATGAGCGCGACGATCTCGCCCGTCTCCTTGAGCAGGGTGTATGCGACGGGCAGGACCTTCGTCAGCGAGATGAAGGCGACGTCGATGGAGGCAAAGTCGAGGGGCTCGCCGATCATCTCCGGCGTGACTGTGCGGATGTTCGTGCGCTCCATGTTGCGGACGCGCGCGTCGGTGCGCAGCTTCCAGGCCAGCTGGCCGTAGCCGACATCGATGGCGTAGACTTTCTTCGCGCCGTTCTGCAGCATGCAGTCAGTGAAGCCGCCCGTCGAGGCGCCGATGTCGGCCGCTGCCTTGTCCTGCAGCCGCACGCCGAACTCCTTCATCGCCTTCTCGAGCTTGAGGCCGCCGCGGCTGACGTAGGGGATGTCGTGGCCGAGCAGCCGTATCTCGGCCTCGGCCTTGACCGTCGTGCCGGCCTTGTCGATCTTCTGTCCGTCGACGAGGACCTCGCCCGCCATGATCATGCGCTTCGCGCGCTCGCGGCTGCCGGCCAGTCCCCGCTCGACGAGCAGGACGTCCAATCGTTCTTTTGCCATTCGCTTACCCTTCTCTTTCTCTCAACTATCCTGTATCATGCCTGTATCATGCGTTCTCGTCCATCTGGCTCAGCCGCTCGCGGATGCGCTCGGCCATCTCATCGGGCTGCAGGCCGCAGAGCGATAAGAGCTCACGGCGCGTGCCCTGCTCGATGAAGCGGTCGGGGATGCCGAAGCGCAAAAGCGGCACCTCGATGCCGTGATCCGCGAGGTATTCGGCCACGGCCGAGCCGAAGCCGCCCGCGAGCACATTCTCCTCGGCCGTGATGAGGAGCCTTTTCGTCCGGGCCATCTCGCCGAGCAGCTCTGTATCGAGCGGCTTGATGAAGCGCATGTTGACGACGGCCGCCTCGATGCCCTCCTCTTTGAGGATGGCGGCTGCTTCCTTTGCCTTCTCGACCATCGTGCCGACGGCCAGGAAGGCGATATCGCCCTCCTCCTGCAGCACTTCGGCCTTGCCGACGGGCAAGGTCTCAAGCGAGTCTGTGAGCGGCACGCCGAGGCCGGCGCCGCGCGGGTAGCGCACGGCAGCGGGCCCCTCTATCGCGATAGCTGTCGCGAGCATATGGCGAAGCTCCTCCTCGTCCTTTGGCGCCATGACGCACATGTTGGGCATCTGGCGCAGGTACGAGAGGTCGAAGACGCCGTGATGCGTCGGGCCGTCCTCGCCGACGAGGCCGGCGCGGTCGAGGCAGAGCGTCACAGGCAGGTTCTGCAGGCAGACATCGTGGATGAGCTGGTCGTAGGCGCGCTGCGCGAACGTCGAGTAGAGCGCGATGACGGGGTGCATGCCCGCGGCCGCCATGCCGGCGGCCAGCGTCATCGCGTGCTCCTCGGCGATGCCGACGTCGAAGAAGCGCTTCGGGTACGCCTGGCCGAAGGCCTTGAGGCCCGTGCCCGACGGCATGGCCGCCGTGATGGCGAGGATGTCGGGGCGGTCCTTCGCAAGGTCAATCAGCGCCTTGCTGAAGACAGAGGTGTAGGAAGGCGCACAGCCCGCCTTCTTCGCGGACTTGCCCGTGCTCGGGTCGAAGCAGCCGACGCCGTGGAACTTCTCGGGCGCCTGCTCGGCTGGCTTGTATCCCTTGCCCTTGACGGTGTGGATGTGGATGAGCACGGGGCCCTCCATCTCCTTGGCGCTCGTCAGGACTTCCTCCAGGAGGGCGATGTTGTGGCCGTCGATCGGGCCGATGTAGTGGAAGCCCATCTCCTCGAACAGGCTGCCCGGCACGAGCACGGAGCGCACGCCGTCCTTGAGGTGGCTCGCCGTCTTGTAGACCTTGTCGCCGATGTGTGGGATGCTCATGAGCAGGCTGCCCATGTCGCGCTTGGCGCGCGCGTACTGCGGCGCGATGCGGATGCGCGAGAGGTACTCGCTCATGGCGCCGACATTGGCGTCGATGGACATCTCGTTGTCGTTGAGGATGACGATGAGCTTCGTGCCGAGGTCGCCGGCGTTGTTGAGCGCCTCGAACGACTCGCCGCCCGTCAGCGCGCCGTCGCCGATGACGGCGATGACCTGGTTCTTCTCCCCCTTGGCATCACGCGCGAGGGCCATGCCGAGGGCCGCCGAGATGGAGGTGCTCGCATGGCCGACGCCGAAGGCGTCGTAGACGGACTCTGAGCGGTTCGGGAAGCCGGTGATGCCGCCCTTCTTGCGCAGTGTCTTGAACGCATCCCTGCGGCCCGTCAGGATCTTGTGGGTGTAGGCCTGGTGGCCGACATCCCAGACGAGCTTGTCCTCGGGGAACGAGAAGACGCTGTAGAGCGCGAGCGTCAGTTCCACCGTGCCGAGGTTCGGCGCGAGGTGCCCGCCGTTCTGCGAGACGGTATCAATGATGAAATGGCGCAGTTCGGATGCCAGCTGCTCGAGCTCGCGGACCGTGAGCGCCTTGACATCCTCGGGTTTCTCTATGCGGTTGAGCAATGCATACATGGAAACACTCCCCATCGAAACACTTCCCATCAATTCTCAATTCTTTCGCTCGAGCATGTAGCGGACGAGCTGGCGCAGGAAATCGGCTTCAGGGCCGAAAACGGCGAGCGCCTTGACCGCCTTGTCCACGGTCTCTTCGGCGAGGCGCTGGGCCTCGTCAAGCGAGGTCAGCGTCACGTACGTCGACTTCTCGTTGCGGATGTCGCTGCCGACCGGCTTGCCGATGAGCTTCTCGTCGCCCGTCACATCGAGGATGTCGTCCGTGATCTGGAAGGCCAGGCCGAAGCCCTCGGCATACGAGGTCAGGGCCGCGAGCTGGCCTTCCGTGGCGCCCGCGAGGATGGCGCCGCTTCTTAGGGCGGCGCAGAAGAGCGCGCCCGTCTTGCCCATGTGCATCTTCTGGAGCTCTTGCATCGGGATGCGGTGGCCCTCCGACTCGAGGTCGATGGCCTGGCCGCCGACCATGCCGTTCATGCCGGCCGCCGTGCTGATCTCCTGCACGACGCGCAAAAGAGTTGCCGGGTCCGTGTGCTTCTGACGCGCGATGACCTCGAAGGCGAGCGTCAGGAGCGCATCACCGGCGAGCACAGCCATGCCGTCGCCGTAGACCTTGTGGTTCGTCAGCTTGCCGCGGCGGTAGTCGTCGTTGTCCATCGCCGGCAGGTCGTCGTGGATCAGGGAGTACGTGTGGATCATCTCGAGGGCGCAGGCCGCCGTCAGGTAGTCCGTGCCCTTCGCACCGACGGCATCGGCCGCCGCCATCAAGAGGATCGGGCGCAGGCGCTTGCCGCCCGCCATGAGGCTGTAGCGCATCGACTCGGCGAGGCGCGCGTCGAGAGGCGGCTCCTGCTCCAGTTCACGGACGAGCTGCTCTTCGACCAGCTGCTGACGCTCTTTCCAAAGTTCCTTCAACATATCATCATTCCCCTTATCCCTCAATATCAAGCTTGCTCTCTTCGACCTTGCCCGTCGCTTCATTCTCCTTGACGAGCAGGTCCATCGTCTGCTCGGCGCGCTCGAGGGCGCCCATGCAGTTCTTGGCGAGGCCGACGCCCTCGGAGTAATGGCTCATGAGGTCCTTGAGCGTCAGGTCGCCGCCCTCCATCTCCTTGACGATGGCCTCGAGCTTTTCCAGTGATTCCTCAAACGAGAGCTCTTTCTTTCTTGGCATATGCAACTTCTTCCTTTCTTTTCCCGCCGGCTCACTGCTCCTGGTTTTCCTCTCCCTGCACCTTTACGGCGCGCGCCGGGATGCGGCCGTCCTTCAGGGTGATGGTGAGGAGGTCGCCTTCCTTTACGGCGCGGACGCTCGTCAGGGGCGCCCCCTCCTTCTCGACGATGCCGTAGCCCTGGCGCAGGATGTGCACGGGGTTCAGGTAGTCGAGCTGCTGCAGCACGATCTCGAGCGCGTGGCGCTTCTCCTTCATCTGGCCCTTCATCTGCGACTCAAGCGCGGCGATTGCGCGGTCAAGGCGCTGGGCGCGGCCCGCGAGCAGGAGCTGCGGGTTCTGCAGGGCGGCGCTGCGGAGGCAGGCCGCGAGGCGCAGGCGCTTCTCCTGTAGCTGGCGCCTCTCCTGCTGCGAGAGGCGCGCCATCAGGCTCTCCGTGTAGCGCAGGAGCTCCATGCGGTCCGGCACGACGAGCTCGGCCGCCTGCGAGGGCGTCGCGGCCCGCTGGTCGCTCGCAAAGTCGGCGAGCGTGAAGTCCGTCTCGTGGCCGACGGCCGAGATGACGGGAATCTTCGAGGCGTAGATGGCGCGCACGACGGGCTCCTCGTTGAAGGCCCAGAGGTCCTCCATCGAGCCGCCGCCGCGGCCGACGATCAGCACGTCGACGGGGTACTTCTCGTTGAAGAAGGCGATGGCCGCGGCGATCTGCGCGGCTGCCTCCTCGCCCTGGACGAGCACGGGGCGCAAGACGAGCTGCACCGCGGGCCAGCGGCGCTTCGAGACGTGGTAGATGTCACGCAGCACGGCGCCCGAGATCGAGGTGACGATGCCGATGCGCTTTGGGAAGCGCGGCAGGGGCTTCTTGTGCGCATCGTCGAAGAGCCCCTCAGATGCGAGTCTCGCCTTGAGCTGCTCGAAGGCGAGCGCAAGGTCGCCCGCGCCCTCCGGCATCATGCGTTCGGCGTAGAGCTGGTAGACGCCGTCGCGCTCGTAGACCGAGATGCTGCCGCTGACGACGACCTGCATGCCGTTCTCCGGCCGGAAGCGCAGGCCCTGCGCGCGGCTCCGGAACATCACGCACTTGATGGCCGACGCGGCGTCCTTCAGCGTGAAGTAGCAGTGGCCCGAGGCGTAGCAGCGGAAGTTCGACAGTTCCCCGCGGACCTGGATGCAGCCGAGCACGGGCTCGCGCTGGAACATCCGCTTGATATAGTTTGTGACCTCACTGACGTTGTGTATCCCCACGGCAGCAATCCCCCTTCTCCTGCCTTCTCCTGTCTTCTTTCAGATTCCCGTATTACAAGAAAGAAGCCAGACAAAAAGTCTGGCTCCTGTCTGCGTCACTCTGCGCTCTTCGCGCTCTTCATGATCGCGCCGAGAATCCCGTTCACATAGCGGCTGGAGTCATCCGTACCATACTTCTTTGCCAGTTCTACCGCCTCGTTGATGGCGATGTTCGGTGTGAGCTTCTCTTCGGCAAAGCACATCTCATACGTTGCCATGCGCGTGAGGTTGCGGTCGACGGCCGCCATGCGCTCCACCTTCCACTCGCGCGAGTTCGCGGCGATCTGGGCATCGATGGCCTCTACGTTCGCGCGCGTGCCGTGCACGAGCTGCGCGGCGAACGCGCGGTCATGCGCACTCATCGCCTCGGCCTCGCCGAGCGCCGTGTCGAGGGCGAGTGTCTCCTGCATCTCTTCCTGAGCGGCCGTTTCCGCCGGGTTCAGGTCTAACTGGAAGAGCGCCTGCAGCGCGACTTCCCTTGCTTGTCTACGACTCATTCCTAACCTTTCCTAACCTTCCTAACCTTTCTAAAATCATGTATCGTGATGGCCGTTTCCGCCGCCAGCTAGCCGCGCAAGCGGTTGATGCGGTCGAGCAGGTCATCGGCAATCCTGCCGAAGAAGTCCTCTTCGCGGTCGGCTTTCCTGCCGATGCAGAGGCCGACGACGCCGCACAGCACGATGAAGGCCGTGCGCCAGAAGCCGATCAGCAGGATCATCAGGGCCAGGATGATGCCGGAGGCGAGGCCGAGGCACTGCCCCCGGTCCTCCTGCCAGATCATCGCCAGCCATTCCTTGAATTCTTCTTTCATTTTTCCACCGCCTCACGCCTCAGACCACGCGGCGCTTGCCCGCAGGCACAGCGTCCGAGAACGCCGTGATGTGCGACTCGACGGCGACGTCCTCGAGTCCCATCGTCTCGCGGAGTTCCGTGCGGATGGCCGCGGCGGCCGCCTCCGTGAGCGATGCGACGGGCGTGCCGCGGCTGACCGTCAGGTCGAGCACGAGGCGCAGCGTCTCAGGTGCGTTCTTCGAGGCCCTGACGCGCTGGGCGCGCACCTTCGCCATGCGGATGCCGTGCAGCGAAAGGAGCGTCCGCTCGGCCATCGCGCGGATGGCGGGCAGGGCGACGCGGACGCCGCCCTCTGCCCCCTGCAGCAGGATGAAGTTGCCGCGCTCGTGCGTGCGCTCCGCACGCCCCCGCAGGGAGACGCCGAGCAGGTGGAGCGCGACCAGGAGGAGGACGACCGAGACGGCGACCGTCTCGCGGCGGGACAGGATGTAGTGGATCTCATTGAGCCAGATCGACTCCGGCAGGACTCCCATGCAGAGCACGAGCACGAGCACGGAGAGCAGAGCCAGGCCGATCATCGAGACAAACAGCAAAAAACGGTTGATAATCCCCATAGTATCCGCCTCGCTCCAGATCAGCGCACGCGTACCTCATCGGCCTTCGCATTCTCCTCCGGGAAGCCGACGCCCTGTACGTGGACGTTGACCTCGACGACGGAGAGGCCCGTCATCGTCTCGATGGCCTGCTTGACGTTCTCCTGCACCGCGAGAGCGATGTCCGGGATGCGCACACCGTACTTGACGATGATGTAGAGGTCGACAGCGGCTTCCTTCTCGCCGACTTCGACCTTGACGCCCTTGGCGAAGTTCTTGCGGCCGAGCATCTCGGCAATGCCGCCCGCAATGCCGCCGCTCATGCCGGCGATGCCGTCGACTTCCGTAGCAGCCAGGCCCGCAATGATGCTGACGACCTCATCCGCGATGCGGATCGCGCCGAGACTCGAATCTTTTTTGACGATTTCTTTTTCGTTTGCCATGATAAAGGCCTCCTTGCCTGGGCAGCCCATGGGACTGCGCATAAACGGTAATCCGCACAAGAGGGCGTATAACATGCCTCTCCCATGCATATTTATACTGTACTATTCGCGGACTCGAACGCTTTTTCCTGCCAAGAACGAAAATAAAACAAAATAAAAATGAAAGAAATGCAGCTGCTATGCCAGTTGCATGAACATGCCTGGCGCAGCAGCTGCCATGAGAAGCAGATGTTTCTTATGCGCGCTCGATGTAGTTGCCCGTGCGCGTATCGATGCGGAGCGTATCGCCCTCGTTGACGAAGAGCGGCACGCGGACTTCGTAGCCCGTCTCGACCTTGGCGATCTTCGTGGCGCCCGTAGCCGTGTTGCCCTTGACGCTCGGCTCGCACTCGACAACCTTGAGGTTGACGGAGTTCGGCAGCTGGATGCCGATGATGCGGCCCTTGAACGTCTGCAGCGAGACTTCCATGTTCTCCATGAGGTAGTTCAGCGCATCGCCGAGCTGCTCCTTGTTGAGCTCCGTCTGCTCGTACGTCTCCGTGTCCATGAACGTGTACATGCCATCGGCCTCGTAGAGGTACTGCATGTTGCGCGTCTCGAGGTGAGCTGCCGGCATCTTTTCATTCGGATTGAAGGTACGCTCTACCACTGCACCCGTCTCAACATTCTTGATCTTCGTGCGTACGAAAGCAGCGCCCTTGCCCGGCTTTACGTGCTGGAAATCCACGATCTGCCAGACACCGCCATCAATTTCAATCGTTAAGCCCGTGCGGAAATCAGTACTGTTAATCATTCTACGCCCTCCAAAAACTTCATTATTTCATTTCTGATTCAAATTCAAGATACGAAACGTATCATAACATTCTTTATTATAATCAACTTGCGGCCCATCGTCAAGCACTGCGCATCAGCGGATCTCGACGAGCTGCTTGGAGGACTTGGTCAGGCGCTCGCTGCCCGTCGCGGTGACGAGCACTGTGTCCTCGATGCGCAGGCCGCCCCAGCCCGGCAGGTAGACGCCCGGCTCATCGGTAATCAGCATGCCCACCGCGAGGTGCTCGCAGGTGCTCGACGGCGAGAGGCGCGGCTCCTCGTGGATCTCGAGGCCGAGGCTGTGGCCGAGCCCGTGGCCGAAGTACTGCGCGAGGTCGTACTTCTTGAGGAATTCGCGCGAGGCCGCGTCGATCTCTTTGCCGGATTTCCCCGGCGCGATGAGCGAGAGCACGAGCTCCTGCGCACCGAGCACGGCCCCGTAGACCTCGCGCTGGCGCGCCGTCGCCTCGCCGACGCAGACGGTGCGCGTGATGTCGGAGCAGTAGCCCTGGTACTTCGCGCCGTAGTCCATCGTCACGAAGTCGCCCGCCTCGATGACCTTCTCCGTCGCCGTGCCGTGCGGCATGCTGCCGCGCAGGCCCGAGGCGACGATCGTGTCGAAGGACGGCTTCTCGGAGCCCGCTTCGCGCATGACTTGCTCGAGGCGCGCGGCCACCTCGATCTCCGTGCGGCCCGGGCGGATGAAGTGGACGATGTCCTCAAAAGCCTTGTCGGCAAAGGAGCAGGCGCGGCGGATGCAGGCGATCTCCTCCTCGTCCTTGACCTGGCGCAGCGCGTCGAGGTCAAGCATCGTGCCAAAGTCGATGCCCGCGAGCATGTCCTTGAGCGCTCGATAGTCGGCGTAGACCATTGAGCGGCCCTCGAAGCCGACGCTGCGGCAGCCGAGCTTTGCGATGAGCTCCGCCGTCTTCTTTAAGAGTCCATGACGGTGCTCGACGACGGTGAAGAGCGGCGCCTGCTTCTCGGCCTGCTCCGTGTAGCGGTTGTCGGTGATGAGCAGCGCCTCGTCCTTCGTGACGACGAGCGTCGTGTCATCGCCGCGGAAGCCGCTGAAGTAATGAAGGTTCACGTATTTTGTCACGACGACTGCATCAAGCCCCTTCTCCTGCAGCAGGGCGCGCAGTGCGGTCAAACGGTTTTCATTCAAAGGATCATCCCCCTAATCTGATTACTCCGCCCGGTTGAGCTTGTAGATGATGGCCTCGAGCGCGGCGAGATAGCTCTCAACGCCGAGGCCGCAGATCTGGCCCATCGCCACTGGCGCGAGCACTGACGTGTGGCGGAATTCCTCGCGCTGGTGGATGTTCGAGATGTGCACCTCGATGACCGGCACGTCGATGGCCGCGATGGCGTCGCGGATGGCGATGCTGTAATGCGTGAAGGCCGCCGCGTTGAAGATGATGAAGTCGAACTTGTGGTTGGCCTGCTGGATGGCGTCGACGAGGTCGCCCTCGTGGTTCGACTGGTAGAACGCCGTCTCAATGCCGGCCTCAGCCGCACGCTCCGCGATCATCCCGTTGATGTCGTCGAGCGTCGTCGAGCCGTAGATCTCCGGCTCGCGCGTGCCGAGCAGGTTGAGGTTCGGCCCATGGAGTACAAGGATGCGTGGCATGAGGATTCCTCCCTTTCAATGTGTAGACGTTGTGTAGACGTTTCTATAAAAAAATAAAGCGGGTCAGAAGACGGCTGCGCCGGCTCTTCCCGCCTCAAATCATGGCCAATGGCATGTGCTCAGTAACGGACGACAAAGCGCGTCTCATTGGACACCGTCTCGACTGGCTCAAACTTCAGTTCTTTTACCTTGATGAAGTAATTGCCCTCGCGGATCAGTACTGAGAGCTTGTCGACTTTCTCGGGGTCACCCTGGATCTCCATCTCGACGCTGCCGTCCTCCATGTTGCGCACCCAGCCCGTCAGGCCGAGCTCCGATGCGTGCTGCTGCACGAACATGCGGAAGCCCACGCCCTGGACGCGTCCAGTAGCTCTGCCAAAGTAACGGACGGATGTTTTGGATTCTGCCATAGAAAAGACCTTCTTTCCTCTGCCCTGCGCGCGCCTCAGGCCTTGGCCGGGATATCGCGGCGCAGGATCGTATACGGTTCAACCGGCTTGTCCATGCGGATCTTGACGATCTGCTGGGCATGAGGAGCAACCGCGATGGGATTGCCCTCTTCGTCAAGCATATCAGAAAGTACCTGGCGATACAAGGGGGCATTTGGCTGGAATACCTCAATTTCCTGACCGATCTTCATATTATTGCGCTGCTCGACCGTGGCGTATTGCGTGGTCGTGTCGTAGTCGCGCACGAGGCCGATGAACTCGGACGTCTGCTGGTATGACGAGGTGCCGTAGAGCTGGTCGTCCGCCGTCGGCTGGTGGTAGTAGAAGCCCGTCGTGTACGGGCGGTGCGAGACTTTCTCGAGCTCGTCGAGCCACTCCTGCTGGACCTTGAAGTGCGCGGGGTCCTCGAAGTAGGCGTCAATGGCCAGGCGGTAGGCGCGCACGACGCTCGCCGCGTAGTGGACGCTCTTCATGCGGCCCTCGATCTTGAGGCTATCGACGCCGCTCTCGATGACGTCGGCGATGTGCGGCAGGAGGCACATGTCCTTCGAGTTCATGATGTAGGTGCCGCGCTCGTCCTCCTCGATCGGGAAGTACTTGCCCGGACGCGTCTCCTCGACGAGCGCATACTTCCAGCGGCACGACTGCGCACAGCTGCCGCGGTTGGAATCGCGGCCCGTGAAGTAGTTCGAGAGCAGGCAGCGGCCCGAGTACGAGATGCACATCGCGCCGTGGACGAACATCTCGAGGTCGGCTTGCGTCTTTTCGCGGATCTCGCGGACTTCCTTCAAAGACATCTCGCGCGCGAGCACGACGCGCTTCGCGCCGAGCGCGTGCCAGGCGTTGACCGTCGCCCAGTTCGTGTTGTTCGCCTGCGTGCTGATGTGGAGCTCCATATCAGGGATGCATTCCCGGGCCATCATAAAGACGCCGAGGTCGGCGACGAGCAGTGCGTCGACGCCGATCTCCTGCAGGTAGCGCAGGTAGTCGGGCAGGCCGCGAAGGTCGCTGTTGTGCGGGAAGATGTTGACCGTCACATAGACCTTCTTCTTGAGCTTGTGGGCAAATTCCACGGCTTCGCGCAGCTCTTCTCGCGTGAAGTTGCCGCCGAGCGCGCGCAGGCCGTAGAGCTTGCCGCCGAGGTAGACGGCGTCGGCGCCGTAGAGCAGCGCCATCTTCATCTTCTCGAGATTCCCTGCTGGGGCCAGGAGCTCAGGCTTTTTCATCATGTATGGTATTCCTCCGATAATCTGTTTGATTCGTTTGCTGCGGGGCAGCGGCGCGAGACGGCCAGGCCGTCGCCGCGCTCAAAGATCTCTGTCTCGTAGCCCGCCGCATGGCTCGTGAGCTCGATGTAGCGGCGCAGCCGCTTGACGATGGTGCGGTAGCGGCGCGGGGCCTTCTCCTCGCCCATGACGTAGCCGCGGAACAGGACATTGTCGGCCACGATGGTCGCATCCGCTGTCAGGAGCGGCTGCACCTTCTCGAAGTAGTCGACGTACTGGCCCTTGGCCGCGTCGATAAAGACAAAGTCATACGGCCCCGCAAGCTTTGTCAAGAGCTCGCCCGCGTCGCCCTGCAGGATCTCGATGCGGTCCGCGTAGGGCGAGCGCGCGATGAACCCATGGGCGAGCGCAGCGCGCTCCTCGGAGAGCTCGAGCGTCGTGACCTGCGCGTCCGCCGCGCCGTTGGCGGCGAGCAGCAGCGCCGAGTAGCCGATGGCCGTGCCGATCTCGAGCACGCGGTGCGGCCGCAAGTCGCGGATGACCGAGAGGAAGACCTGGCGGCCGTTCTCGTTGATGATCGGGACATGGTGCTCGGCCGCATACGCCTCCATCTCCCGCAGAAGTCTTTCAAAATCGCTTGTATCTGTCATATCTGTCCTTCATATCTATCCTTGCCTTCCGCGCCGCCTCAGCGCACCTGCTCGACGATGGCCAGGTGCTCGTCGTACGTCTGCGAGTAATGGTTGTGGCCCTGACGGTCGGCTACGAAGTAGAGGTAGTCGGTGCTCGCGGGGTTCAGCACCGCCAGGATGGACTTCATGCCCGGGCTTGCGATCGGTCCGGGCGGCAGGCCCATGTGCTGGTACGTGTTGTAGGGCGAGTCGATCTTCGTGTCCTCGATGGAGACGTCCTCCTTCGGGCCCGCCATGAGGTACTGCAGCGTCGTGTCCGACTGCAGCGGCATGCCCATCTGCAGGCGCTTGAAGAAGACCTGCGCGATGATCGGGCGGTCCTCATCGTAGCGCGCCTCCTTTTCGACGAGCGAGGCCAGCGTGACGAGGTCGTGGATCGAGAGGTTCTTCGCCGCCGCCTGCTGGCGCAGCTCCGGCGTCAGGCGCGTGTCGAAGTCCTCGGCCATCATCTTCATGATGGCCTCAGGCGTGACCTCGCTGTGGATCTCGTACGTGTCCGGGAAGAGGTAGCCCTCCGCCGCATAGCGCTCATTCGGGCGCTTCTTCATGTAATCGTACGGCGCGAAGTCCTTCGCCTCGGCGAGAAACTCCTGCTCGTCGACGAGGCCCTCGTCCGCGAGGCGCTTCGCGATCTCCTTGATGCCGAAGCCCTCGGGGATCGTGAACCGCACGACCGTCGTGTCGCCCGAGACGAGCTTGTCGAGCACGGCCTGCTCGTCCATGTGCGGCGCGAAGGCGTACGTGCCCGTCTTGAACTTCTGGGCATCGCCCTGGAGCTTCATGAGCCACCAGAAGCGCAGGCGGCTGTCGATGACGCCGAGCCGCGTCAGGTGGTCCGAGATCTCCGACGCCGTCGTGCCCGGCTTGACGACCATGTAGATGTTCTCCTTGGCATCACGGTCCGAGCGCTCGATGACATGCGTCGTGCCAAATGCCAGGAAGAGCCCCGCCCCCAGCAGGACGGCAAAGACTGCCGCAATCGCCGCCCACTTCTTCCAGCCGAGGCGGCCGAGCGCCGCGCGAAGCTTCTCCCTGGCAGATGGCTCTAAAACGTCGGACGGCTTGTGATTCTCGGAAGGCTCGGGATTCTCGGAAGGCTTGGATGGCGCCGGCGTCTCTGCCGCAGCCGATGCTTTGCCGCCCGCTTCTGGCTTCTCGGCTTTTTCGGCTGTCTCAGATTGTTCAGTTTTCTGCTGCTTCTCGCCTTTAGAGGTCTTAGCTGGCTTTGCTGCAGGGGACTCCGCTGTACCCGTTTCAGCCACCTTGGAGGCTTCCGGTGTAGTTGCCCCTTCTTCTTTTGAACCGTCCGGGTTGTCGGGCTGCTCCGCGCTCTCTGCTGCCGCTGCCTTTTTCGTTGATTCCTTCGCTGCCGGGTTATCCTGCGGCTTGCCCTCCGGCACAGCTGCCTCTGCCTTATCTGCAGGCTGCTCGGCTGCTTTCTCCTGCTGCTTCACCGTCTCAGCGGGCTGCGGCGCCTGCTTCGGCGCGCGCTCTTTCTTATTCCCATGCATAAATCGTTCTCCGTACATGAAAAAGCCGCCATCCAGATGGATAGCAGCCAATCATTTCGTCATTCAGTCCTTTTCGGCTTCGTCGACCAGCGCGTCATACGCCTGCTGGACCGCCTCGAACTCCTCGTCCGTCGGCTCGACGTACTCATCCTCGCCGTCCTCGTTCGTGACGATCTTCGCGATGATGACGTCCTCGTCATCGTCCTCGCAGCCGCAGCCGCAGGTGTGGGCGTGCTCCTCATCCTCATCGTGGATGCCGACGAGCAGCGCGTATTTCTCATCCCCTACCGGGATGATCATCTCTTCGCGGTAATAGTACTCATTGCCCGCCTCGTCCGTCATGACGACAACGATGTCGTCCTCATTCATCATATCCTCTGCCATAGGACTCACCTCTTCTTTCTGGTCGTGCCAAAATCTCGATTTTACTGGTTTCATTTTATCGTATCGCGGGAAGGCTTGTCAACGCTTGCTGTCCAAAAAGCCCTGCAGGATGAAGACAGCCGCCATCTTGTCAATGACCTTCTTGCGCTTGCGGCGCGAGACATCGGCCTCGATGAGCGAGCGCGTCGCCGCGACCGTCGAGAGGCGCTCATCCCAGAAGAAGACCTCTACCTCAGGATACGCCTTCTTGACCTCTGCCATGAACTCCTTGACGATGGCGCAGCGGTCGCCCTCCGTGCCGTCCATGTTCTTGGGGAGCCCCGAGACGAGCGACTTCGTCTCGTACTGGTCCATGAGCTCGCCGAGGCGCTTGAGGTCGTCTGCGAGCGACTTGCGGCGGATCGTCTCGACGCCCTGCGCCGTCAGGCCCAGGAGGTCGCTGACCGCGATGCCGATCGTGCGGTCGCCGATATCGAGTGACATGTATCGCTTCATTTCTTGCTTCCCTTTTCCAGATACGAGCGCACGAGCTCCTCTAAGAGCTCATCGCGCTCGAGCGTGCGGATCTTGCTGCGCGCATCATTGTGGCTCGTCACATACGCCGGATCGCCCGAGAGCAGATAGCCGACGAGCTGGTTGATTGGGTTGTACCCCTTCTCCTCCATCGCCGCACAGACCGAGCGGATGATCTTCTCCGCCTTATTCTCATCGTTCCCGAAACGGAACATCATGGTTTCTTCGTTGTTGGCCATATTGCATACCTCCAAAGCACTCATGCGGGAATCCCCGCTCACTTGCTTCTATCTTACCACATCTTGGCTTTGATGACCATCTTACGCCCCAATCCTATAGTTTTCCTGAAAGGATGTGCCTCTTCCGTCATGCAACATAGTCAGGCAAATTTCGGCATCAATCATCGCATAGACAGCTTGCGGAACACTTCTTCCGTCATGCCCGCCCGCTTGGCCGCTTCTTTCACCGTGATGATGCCGTCACGCACCAGTATTGAGGCCGACCATGTTGACATCACGACGGAAGGCGCTCACCGACGGCAGCAGTTGGCGCGGCTCACTGAACGAAGACAATCAAGCCGACAGTGCCTCCATCGCGCTCGACCGATCGAGCAGCTGGGAGCTCACAGCGAATTCCTATGTGACTTCCATCAGCGACAAGGATGCCTCCTTTGCCAACATCAAGAGCAACGGCCATAACATCTACTACGATGCAAGCCAGAACAGCGCCCTTGCTGGCAGGACCATCGACCTGCCCGGCGGCGGCAAGCTCCTGCCACAGACAAAGGGCTGACAATCGCCTTCCCCAAAAAGCAATAGTTGACTGAACAAAAGCACAGACGACGTCAATACATCTTATGTTGTAAAGTAAATTACTTTACATTTTCCTCATTTAGCTTTATAATATCAATAAAAGGAGTTGATTCTTATGGCTGATACAAAAACGCTGAATCTTCGTGTCGATGCAGATTTGAAGCATCAGGCAGAAACTATTTTTGCGGATCTGGGTATCCCGACTTCTACAGCAATCAATATGTTCCTGCGCACCGTTGTCCGCTATGGCGGTATCCCGTTCGATTTGCGTATTTCTCCTAATGAGCTAGAGACCTTAAGAGCTGTTGACGATGTAAATCATCATCGCAATCTCAGCAAGACTTATGATTCTGTTGAAGATGTCATGGAGGCCCTGAATGCTTAAGATCCGCTTCCGCAAACAATTCCGCAAGGATTACAAGCGGGTAATCAAGCAGCCTGGGCATACCCCGGAGCTTTTTCAGGAAGTACTTGACTGTCTTGTGATGGAGCAATTGCTTCCTGCCAAGTATCGGGATCATGCCCTGTCGGGAAACTACGCCGGTTTCCGTGAATGTCATATTCTGCCGGATTGGTTGCTGATTTACAAAGTCGAAACTGACATTCTAACGTTGACGCTGACCCGTACGGGGAGTCACAGTGATTTATTCTAATATCCATCTCATCTGTATGAGCATGGCAGGATTTCACGATGCTGCATCGAAATCTAACGGTAAGAAACCTACCAAGGAGGAAACTTAAGCAACCGAAAGGATGCTCAAATATGAACAAAAGTGTAGCAATATGCTAAAGACTCAAAGAATCCATTGAGTTAGTTTGTGCTGACTTTACAGCAGTCGGAACGGCTGGAAATAAGCCAGAGGCGGTTGAAACAGTCCGTCTAACTACGGGGTAGCACCCTGATGGTAGCCGTTGGACAGTGGTAAATGCGAGAACCAAGCAAGGTTGGCGAACCAATACGCAAAAACAAAATATTATGAAAGGAGAAAGCTACTAGATGTAATTGGCAGAATATCACAAACAAGATACTGTCAATATGTACCGATGGCTAATCGGGAATTTACGCCTTTGGAGTATCACTCAAACGTTAGTAGCCTGTCTTTTGACGGCGAGGACGGATACGATGAACAAGGAACTACAAATCGTGAGATTGTAGCAAAACATCTTGGCATAGGCACATTTATCTATGTTTTAAGTAGCAGATGCTCTACATGTACAAGCCGCTGACGGTCACTGCGATCTACCCGTTTGACAAGAATCCTACCCGGGAAGAGTGGGAGGATTACGACTACATGATGCGGCGAGCGGGCAGCTCCAACAAGTACGCGCTCCCTCTAAAGAATCCAGATCACCTAGAACATTCATGAATATCCAGGAACATCTAGGAACATCCAGACCAGGCACAGGCAGCAGAAAAAGCACAGACGATCACTTGCGCATCGTCTGTGCTTTCTGCTGTATCAAGGGCTCCCCCTATCAATCTGCTATTGTCGCTTGCCTCACTGCTTGCCTAAGGCTCCGTTCAGCGCGATGGCGAGCTGGTCGGCGCACGAGGTGCCGCGGCCGCGGCAGTCGTTGCCCTGGAGGAGGGCTGCCGTGTCCTTGGGGTCGGCGCCTTCGAGCAGCTTGCTGATGGCGGAGAGGTTGCCCGGGCAGCCGCCGACGAAGTGCACGTCGTGGAGCTTGCCGTCGTCGCCGATGGCAAAGGTGATCCGCTTGGCGCAGACGCCCTGCGGGGTAAACGAGTAAGACTTCATATTCTTCTTCTCACTTTCTCAATCGGATGCATGCATGAAAAACCGCCCCGAAGGGCGGTTCTCTTTATCTTGGTTCAGCTTCAGATCATGTCGTTCTTGATCATGTACTCGGCAATCTGCAGGGCGTTGAGCGCAGCGCCCTTGCGGATCTGGTCGCCGCAGACCCAGAGGTTCAGGCCGTGCTCGATGGACTCATCCTTGCGGATGCGGCCGACTTCGACGTCGTTCTTGCCGGACGTGAAGAGCGGCATCGGGTAGATCTGCTCAGCCGGATTGTCGCGGACGATGGCACCCGGGAAGGCATCGATGGCCTTGCGGGCTGCCTCGACGCTGACCTCGTCCTCGAACTCGATGTTGACGGACTCGGCATGGCTGCGGTAGACCGGCACGCGGACCGTCGTGGCCGTGATGCGCAGGCTGTCATCCTCGAGGATCTTCTTCGTCTCGTTGACCATCTTCATCTCCTCTTTCGTGTAGAGGTTGTCGTAGAAGACGTCGATCTGCGGGATGAGGTTGAAGGCGATCTGGTAGTGCTTCGGGAACTTCGCGCCCGGCAGGATGTTCGCCTTCGGCTCGCGGCCGGCGACAATATCATCGACCTGCTGCTCGAGCTCGGCCATGGCTTCCTTGCCGCCGCCCGAGACGGCCTGGTACGTCGAGACGACGATGCGCTTGATCTTCGAGAGATCGTAGAGCGGCTTGAGGGCCATCATCATGATGATCGTCGAGCAGTTCGGGTTGGCGATGATGCCCTTGTGGCGGGCGATGGCCTGCGGGTTGACCTCCGGAACGACGAGCGGGACTTCCGGATCCATGCGGAAGGCACTCGAGTTGTCGATGACGACGGCACCGGCCTTGACGGCTGCCGGTGCGAACTGCTTGCTGGCTGCGCCGCCGGCGAACAGAGCAATCTCGACGTCCTTGAAGGACTCGTCCGTCGTCTCCTCAACCGTGTACTCCTTGCCCATGAACTGGATCTTCTTGCCAGCGCTGCGCTTCGAAGCGAGCATCTTGAGGTTGGCAAAGGGGAAGTTGCGCTCCTCGATGAGGTTGAGGAATTCCTGGCCGACGGCGCCCGTTGCGCCGAGGATTGCTACATTGTACTTCTTCATGTCCATCGTTCCTTTCTGCGATGCAGTTGTTTTATATTATGGATAAGGAAAACAAAAGTTGTATCAGTCGAGCAGCTTGTCGAGGCCGACCGTCAGGCCCTTGAGGCTGCGGACCTTCTTGGCGGCGAGCACGACGCCCGGCATGAAGGACTCGCGGTTCATCGAGTCGTGGCGGATGGTCAGCGTCTGGCCGAGGCCGCCGAAGATGACTTCCTGATGCGCGACATAGCCCGGCAGGCGCACGCTGTGGATGTGCATGCCCTCGTAGTCGGCGCCGCGCGCGCCCTCGAGCTTCTCGAACTCATCGGGGTTGCCCTGCTTGTGGGCCTTGCGGACTTCTGCGATCATGGCCGCCGTCTGGATGGCCGTGCCGGACGGTGCGTCGAGCTTCTTGTCGTGGTGCAGCTCGATGATCTCGACATCCGGCATGTACTTGGCTGCCTGGCGCGACATGACCATCAGGAGCACGGCGCCGATGGCGAAGTTCGGCGCGATGAAGGCCGGCGTATCATTCTCTTCAGCTGCCTTGGCAATCTCTGCCTTCTGCTCGTCCGAGAGGCCCGTCGTGCCGACGACCGGCGAGGTCTTGTGTGCAAGCGCCGTCATGACATTACCGAAGACGACGTCCGGGCGCGTGAAGTCGACCATGACCTCTGGCTTCTTGCGCGCGAGCAGTGCCTCAAGGTCTGTCTCGACGAGGATGCCGTTTGCCGGCAGGCCGACGAGCGAACCCGTATCCGCACCGCCCTTGATGTCCACTGCGCCGACGAGCTCGAGCCCGTCCGCTTCCTGTACCGCTTTTAAGACTGCCTGGCCCATGCGGCCGCAGGCACCGTTTACGATTACCGTAGTCAAAAGTATGCGCCTCCTGTTAGCGTCAAAAGATATTGCTATTGTATAGCATGTCCACCATTTGTGTCAAGACGTCTCGTCGAAAAAGACGACTTTTCACCGATATTTTCACGTCTGCGGCGCTTTGCGCCTGTCAATTCTCCATGATGTGCGCGAATCTCTCCTTGTACTGCAACGCGAGGATGGGCCGGATGAAGTCGAGGTCGCCCTGGCTCAGGAGCGTCGCCTCAGCGGCCTTGTGGGCGTCGAGGAGGATGGCGAGGTCTTCCGGCACGCGCGCGATCTTGAGGTCGGGCAGGCCGTGCTGCATCGAGCCGAAGAACTGGCCCGGGCCGCGCAGACGCAGGTCCTCCTCCGCGAGCTTGAAGCCGTCGGAGGTCGTGGCCATGATCCTCAGGCGCTCGCGCGCGTTCTCCGTCTTGCCCTCCGAGACGAGGATGCAGTACGAGGCGTAGGAGCCGCGCCCGATGCGGCCGCGCAGCTGGTGGAGCTGGGCGAGGCCGAAGCGCTCGGCGTGCTCGATGACCATAATGCTGGCATTCGGCACGTTGACGCCGACTTCGATGACGGTCGTCGAGACGAGCAGCTTGATCCTGTCCGCGTAGAAGTCCTGCATGACGCGCTCCTTCTCGGCGGGCGCGAGCTTGCCGTGGACGAGGCCGCACGGGATGCCGCTAAAGATGCCGAAGCGCAGCTCATCGTAGACCTCCTCGGCCGACGGCAGGTCGCTCTCCTCGTTCATCTCGATGAGCGGGCAGACGACGTAGGCCTGGCGGCCCGCCTCGATCTGGCTGCGCACGTACTGGTAGATGAGCGGGCGGCGGTCCGGGCGGCGCACGAAGGTGCGGATGGGCTGGCGGCCCGGCGGCAGCTCGCGGATCAGGGAGACGTCGAGGTCGCCGTAGACGGTCAGGGTCATCGTGCGCGGAATCGGCGTGGCCGTCATGACGAGCACGTCGGGTACATGCGCGCCCTTCTTCTCGAGCGCCGCGCGCTGCGCGATGCCGAAGCGGTGCTGCTCGTCCGTGATGACGAGGCCGAGATGCGCGAAGTGCACATCATCCTGGATCAGCGCGTGCGTGCCGATGACGATGTCGACCTCGTGGCGCGCAATGGCCTCGTGCATCGCGCGCCGCTTCTTGGGCGTCAGGTGGCCCGAGAGATAGCCGACGCGGATGCCGAGCGGCGCGAGCTTTGACGAGAGGTTCTCATAGTGCTGGGCGGCGAGGATCTCCGTCGGCGCCATCATGGCCCCCTGCCGGCCATTCTCGACGGTCTTGACGAGCGCGAGCATGGCGATGACCGTCTTGCCCGAGCCGACGTCGCCCTGCACGAGGCGGCGCATCGGCACCGTCCGCTCCATGTCGCGGCAGATCTCCTGCCACGCCTGCTGCTGATCGTGCGTCAGCGTAAAGGGCAGTCCCGCAAGAACAGCCTTGACGAGTTTGCCGCTTGGCTGATGGCGGATGCCGCGCTTCGTCTCCTGCGACTGCTTCTTTAAGAGCAGCAGGCCGCACTGAATCAGGTAGAGCTCCGAGAAGGCCAGCCGGTAGCGCCCCCGCTTGAGTTCTGCCCCATCCTTCGGGAAGTGGACGGCGTGCAGGGCCTCCCCGCGGCCCATGAGATGGTGCGCGGCCAGGATGTGCGCCGGGATGAGCTCGGGAAGATCTCCGGCGGCCTCCAGCGCCTCCGCGATAAGCGTGCGGAAGAACTTCTGGTTGAGGTGCTCGGTGGCCGCGTAGACGGGCAAGATGCCGCAGAGGCCCGCTGCCTGCTCCCCGGGTTCCAGGACCTGGAAGCTGCGCAGCTGGCTCATGGCGAACTGGCCGCGGCCGCCGTAGGCATACGCGGCCTTGCCGCTGACGAAGATGCGGCGGCCCGCCTTGAGCGTCTTCTTGAGGTACTTCTGGTTGAACCAGGTGACCTGCAGGATTCCCGTGCCGTCATTGAGGTAGGCCGTCAGGATGATCAGGCCGCGCCGCCCCGTCTGCTCCTGCAGGTTGACGATGGTCCCAGCGACTGTCGCGACCGTGCCCGGCCGCAGGTCGGCGATGCGCGTCAGGACGCTCTGGTCCTCGTAGGTGCGCGGGAAGTACGTTAGGAGGTCGTAGACCGTCGCGATGCCGAGGCGCGCCAGCTCCGCTTTCTTCTTGGGGCCGACGCCCTTGAGGTACTGGACTGAGTCCGTGATCTTCATGCGGAAAATCGTTTCCTTTCCTAAAATAATCTCTTCTTATTCTACCACGTTTGCAGGGCCGGTACCACAGACGCCCGCGCCCGCGCAGGCAAAAAAGAAGAGCCTCACAAGGAGACTCTTCTCTCTATTGCGCAGATTATGCGGCTTGATGTGCGACGAGCGGATCAGAGCTGCGGGCCAGCTGCGACGAGGCCTTTGCCGATCTCGGTGTCTGCATACTTCTTGGCGAAGTTGTCGATGAACATCTGAGCGAGCTTCTTTGCTCTCGTATCCCACTCGGACTCATCTTTGTAATCCCACTTGGATTTGGACGGATCTTTGTAGGTATCCTTCGGATCGAGGACTTCCGTAGCAACGCCTTCGAGCTTCGTCGGGATCTCGAGACCGAAGTACGGGATCTTCTTCGTCGGAGCTTCGTTGATGGCACCGCTGTGGATGGCGTCGATGATGCCGCGCGTATCCTTGATGGAGATGCGCTTGCCATAGCCGTTCCAGCCCGTGTTGACGAGGTATGCCTTCGTGCCGTTAGCCTTGACGCGCTTTACGAGCTCATGCGCATACTTCGTCGGCGGCAGCTCGAGGAATGCCTGGCCGAAGCAAGCGGAGAACGTCGGAGTCGGCTCCGTGATGCCGCGCTCCGTGCCAGCCAGCTTGGACGTGAAGCCGGAGAGGAAGTAGTACTGCATCTGTTCCGGCGTCAGGATGGAGACCGGCGGCAGGACACCGAAGGCATCGGCTGCGAGGAAGATGACGCTCTTAGCAGCCGGAGCAGCGCTGCGGTCGTTGACGAAGTCTTTGACCGTGCTCTTGATGTGGTCAATCGGATAGGATACACGCGTATTCTCCGTGATGGACTTGTCGGCGAAGTCGATCTTGCCATTCTCGTCGAGGACAACGTTCTCGAGGAGTGCGTTGCGCTTGATGGCGCCGAAGATGTCCGGCTCGGATTCCTGATCGAGGTTGATGACCTTTGCGTAGCAGCCACCCTCGAAGTTGAAGATACCGTCATCATCCCAGCCGTGCTCATCATCGCCGATCAGCAGGCGCTTCGGGTCCGTCGACAGCGTCGTCTTGCCCGTGCCGGAGAGGCCGAAGAAGATAGCCGTGTTCTTGCCCTGCTTATCCGTGTTGGCGGAGCAGTGCATAGCAGCAATGCCCTTGAGCGGCAGGAAGTAGTTCATCATGGAGAACATGCCCTTCTTCATCTCGCCGCCGTACCAGGTGTTGATGATGACCTGCTGGCGCTCCGTGAGGTTGAAGACGACAGCCGTGTCGGAATGCAGGCCGAGCTCTTTGTAGTTCTCGACTTTAGCCTTGGATGCGTTGAAGACAACGAAGTCCGGCTTGAAGTTTGCTTCCTCTTCCGGGGTCGGTTTGATGAACATGTTGCGGACGAAATGTGCCTGCCATGCAACTTCAACGATGAAGCGGACAGCCATGCGCGTGTTCTTATTTGCACCGCAGAAGCCATCGACGACGAAGAGGCGCTTGTTGGAGAGCTCTTTCTTGGCGATATCCTTTACAGCAGCCCAAGCTTCCTTGGATGCCTTGTGGTTATCGTTGTGATAAGCCTCAGAATCCCACCAAACCGTGTCGTGCGACGTCTCGTCGTCAACGATGAATTTATCTTTAGGCGAACGGCCCGTGAAGATGCCCGTCTTGACATCAACAGCGCCGAGTTCGGAAACCTGGCCCTTCTCGTAGCCCGTCAGGCCTTCCTTCGTCTCTTCCTCGAACAGCGTCTTGTAGGAAGGATTGTAGATGATTTCCGTCGTACCCGTGATACCATACTGACTAAGATCGATGTTTGCCATTTGCATTCAACCTCTTTCATAATTTTTGGTCCTGGTAAACCTCTGAGGCATCTCACTCGACGCAGCCTTACAATCGCGATGCAATGGTCTGCATCCTCGATGATCTGCTGTTCACTTTCCGGTGAGCTCCTCATCACAGGTATTATATTAACTTATTCATTCATAAATGTCAAATATTTATTTGCACTTTTTTAACGTTTTATTTATTCCTCTTGTTCTCATTTGCTTCCATAAAAATAAGAGAAACGACGCGGAAAATGCGTGTCGTTTCTCTCATGGTTTTCGTTATTTTTTCAAAGAATCTGCTGTGGCGAAGGCCATGACGGCCTCCTCCATCGAGGCGGGCGCGCAGACGCCGTCGTGGCGCACTTCCTTGCAGCGGAGCGACGCGAGGCCCTCGGGGATGGGGTCGCTGTTCTTCGCCTGCAGCTCGTCGAGCAGGGTGAACTCATCGACGCCTGCCGTCTTGACGCCAAGGGCATCGAGCACGCTGCCGTTGAACTTGTAGGGGCTGGCCGTCGAGACGACGACCATGTGATGCGTATCGCCCGTCGCCTGCTGGTACTTCTCGGCGACGCTCCAGGCGACGGCCGTGTGCGGGTCGGCGACATAATGGTCCTTCTCGTAGACGTCGGCAATGCACGCTTCCGTGTCCGCATCCGCGGTCCAGTCCGCCCAGAAGGTCTGCTGGATCTTCGCGAGCAGCTCGCTGCCGATGTCGTAGCGGCCCTCCTGCTGGAGCTGCTGCATCCAGGAGGCGACCTTCGCCTTGTCCTCCGCCATGTGGTAGAGCAGGCGCTCGAGGTTGCTCGAGATCAGGATGTCCATCGACGGCGAGATCGTCTTGAAGAAGTCGCGCTGGCGGTCGTAGACGCCCGTGCGCAGGAAGTCCGTCAGGACGTTGTTGGCGTTCGAGGCGCAGACGAGCTTGTGCACCGGCAGGCCCATGCACTTCGCGTAGAAGCCCGCGAGGATGTCGCCGAAGTTGCCCGTCGGCACGGTGAAGTCGATGGCCTCGCCTGGCTCTATCGTGCCGGCAGAGAGGAGGTCGGCGTAGGCGCTGAAGTAGTAGACGATCTGCGGCACGAGGCGGCCCCAGTTGATGGAGTTGGCCGACGAGAGGCGGATGCCCTTCTCGGCGAGCGCTTCATTGAATGCCTTGTCGCCGAAGATCTTCTTGACGCCGCTCTGCGCGTCGTCGAAGTTGCCCGTGACGGCCGTGACGTTGACGTTATGCCCCTCCTGCGTGAGCATCTGCAGCTGCTGGATGCGGCTGACGCCGCCCTGCGGGTAGAAGACCATGATGCGGATCTGCGGCACATCGCGGAAGCCCTCGAGCGCTGCCTTGCCCGTGTCACCAGAGGTCGCGACGAGAATCAGCACCTCATCCTTCTCGCCCGTCTTCTTGAGCGCCGTGCTCATGAGCTGCGGCAAAAGCTGCAGCGCCATGTCCTTGAAGGCACTCGTCGGGCCGTGCCAGAGCTCGAGGACGCTCTTGTCGCCCACCGCCTTGACGGGCGCGCGCTTTGCCGTATCGAAGCAGCCGCTTCCATAGGCGCGCGTTACGCAGCCAGAAAGCTCCTCTGCCGTGTAGTCCGTCAGGAAGAGCCCGAGCACTTTCTCGGCGCGCTCCTCATAAGACAGGGTCTTGAGCCCTTCGATGAAGGCCATGTCGACCTTTGGCATGGCATCCGGCACGAAGAGTCCGCCGTCTGCTGCCAGGCCGCGGATGATGGCCTGCGCGGAGTCGAGCTGCTCGGCATTTCCTCTGGTGCTGCTGTATTTCAAAACAATCGCCTCTTTCTTCATTTATAAATGAACCAAACTATGCTAAAATGATAGCGGGCTGCAAGGGCAGAGCGCCCCGCGCAACCAGACAACTGTCATTATACCATAGAATCCCCGGGAATCCTATAGAAATCTGCAAAATGTCAGCACCCGGGATACGGCCATGACGTTGCCGTTACATTATAGTTGATAATCGGATGTTTTCTTTCTCTTTTTGTAACAGGAAAGGATGTTGAAGTTGTTGAAAATTGCCATGGCTCAGATGGAGGTCGTCCCCGGCCATCCAGACGTGAACACCGCCACGATCCTGCGCTTCATCGAGGAGGCGCGCGCAAAAGGCGCCGATGTCGTCATCTTCCCGGAGATGGCCGTGCCGGGCTACTTCCTCGGCGACACCTGGGAGCAGAGCGCCTTCCTGCGCGACTGCGAGAGCTACGGCCGCGACATCATCGCGGCGTCGAAGGACATCACGGTCATGTTCGGCAACGTCGCCATCGACTGGCAGAAGAAGAACAACGACGGCCGCGTGCGCAAGTACAACGCCTTCTTCATCGCGCGCGACGGCGAACTCGTCCAGCCGGACAACATGCCGTACCCGTACACGATCAAGACGCTGATGCCAAACTACCGCGAGTTCGACGACACGCGCCACTTCTTCAGCCTGCAGAAGCTCGCGCGCGAGCTCGGCACGACGCCCTCGAAGCTCCTCTCCCCCGTCACGCTCAAGATCCGCGGCCAGCGCTACCGCGCGGGCTGCCTGCTCTGCGAGGACGGCTGGAGCGACGACTACGAGTTTGCGCCGTTCGAGCTCCTCGAAAAGGAACACCTCGACTTCTACGTCAACATCTCGGCCTCGCCGTACACGCTCGGCAAGAACGACAAGCGCAACCGCGTCTTCGGCCGCCAGGCAAGAGAGGCTGGCGTGCCGCTCTTCTACGTCAACTGCATCGGCCTGCAGAACAACGGCAAGACGGTCTACACCTTCGACGGCTCGAGCACGGCCTACAACGAGAAGGGCGATGTCGTGCGCACGCTGCCGGAGTACGAGGAGGCGCTCACAGTCCTGCCGCTCGCTGAGATGAAGGACATGGAAGCCGAGCCGGAGAGCGAAGAAAAAGACATCGCGCACATCTACCGCGCGCTCCACTACGGCATCCGCCGCTTCCTCGAGAACATCCACATGAAGAAGATCGTCATCGGCATCTCGGGCGGCATCGACTCGGCCGTCGCCGCCGCGCTCTACGCGAAGGTCGTCGGCCCGGAGAACCTGCTGCTCGTCAACATGCCGAGCGTCTTCAACTCCGCGACGACGAAGGGGCTCTCGCAGGAGCTCGCCAACAACCTCGGCTGCCAGTACATGATCATCCCGATCCAGGAGTCGGTCGACCACACGATAAAGCAGCTCGAAGAGACGCCGATGGTCAACCTCGGCACGGGCAGCGAAACGCACCTCAAGGTCTCCTCCTTCGTCGCCGAGAACATCCAGGCGCGCGACCGCAGCGCCCGCGTGCTCGCCGGCGCTGCAGCGGCCTTCGGCGGAGGCTTCACCTGCAACGCCAACAAGGCGGAGACGACGGTCGGCTACTCGACGCTCTACGGCGACCAGTCGGGCTTCCTCGCCGCGCTCGCCGACCTCTGGAAGTACCAGGTCTACGCGCTCGCCCACTATATGAACGATGTGGTCTACGGCCGCGAAGTCGTGCCGCAGGGCATCATCGACATCGTGCCGTCGGCAGAGCTCTCCTCCGCCCAGAACGTCGACGAGGGCAAGGGCGACCCGATCAAGTACCCGTACCACGACTACCTCTTCCGCTCCTTCGTCGAGCGCTGGCAGAAGGCGACGCCAGAAGATGTGCTCGAGTGGTACAAGGCAGGCACCGTCGAGAAGAACCTCGGCTGCGAGGAAGGTCTCGTCAAGAAGTACTTCCCGACGGCCGCCGACTTCATCAGCGACCTCGAGCGCTGGTGGAACCTCTTCACGGGCATGGCGATCGCCAAGCGCATCCAGGCCCCGCCGATCCTCGCCGTCAGCCGCCGCGCCTACGGCTTCGACCACCGCGAGGCGCAGAATGGCGCCTACTACACGCGCCGCTACCGCGAGCTCAAAGCCGAGCTGCTGGCAGAGTAAGCGCTAGACGAGCGCATCCATCGTCGTCAGGAGTGGCAGGACGATGGAGAGCACGAAGAAGAAGATCATGCCACCGACAACGAAAATCATGACCGGCTCAGCGAGGGCTTCGACCCTTGCCGAGCGGTGACGGGCATCAGCCGCGGCAAACGCCGCGGCTTTTTCCATCATGGCGTCGAGCGTGCCGGTCACCTCGCCCGCCATCAGGAGCTCGACGAGCAGGCGCGGGCACGAGGTCAGCTGGCGCAGGCTCGCAGCGAAGGGCTGGCCCGACTCGACCTGCGCGCGCAGCGCCTTCATCTCGCACGCGATATGGCGGTTTGCCGGCACATCGGCGGCCATCGCCAGCGCCGTCGTCAGCGGGATGCCATTCTTCAGCATGACGGCGAAGAGCTCCAGGAGGATGCGCCAGGCAGAAGCGCGCTGCAAGGGCCCGAGAATCGGCATCTTCAAGAGCCAGCCGTCGAGGACCGTCCGAGTCCTCATATCGCGCACAAGGACGATAGATACCAGCACGACAAGCGCACTGCCTATCAGCAGCGCGGCAAGGTGGCCACTCACGAAGTCCATCAGCGCGAGCAGGAAGCGCGTCGTCCACGGCAGCTCCGCCTGCAGATCCTGCAGCATGACGGCAAAGGCGGGCAGCACAAAGACGGCCATGAGCACGAGCGCGACGAGCGCGACGGAAAGCAGGATGACGGGATAGAGCAGCGCCGACTTCAAGGCCTCGCGCGCCTCGTAGCGGTGCTCTTCAAAGTCCGCGAGTTGCGCGAAGATCTGGCAGAGCGAGCCGCTCTCCTCGCCCGCGCGCACGAGGCCGCAGAGCGAAGCGGGAAAGACAGCAGGGTGCAGGGCCATCCTCTCGTGGAGCGGCCGCCCCGCCAGGATGCCCGCGAGCAGCTGCTGCAACAGCGACTGGTACGCGCGGTCGGCGTCTGACTTTGCGAGCGCCTGCAGCGCCTGGTGGACGGGCATCCCCGCCTGCATCATCGCCGCCATCTGCCGCAAGAAGAGCACGCGCAGCTTGGCAGGCGGCGTCTTTGCGACTGCCCCTGCGAGCTGCTGCCGCCAGCGGGAGACTGCGGGCGCGCCCGCAGCTTCCTCGCACTGTAGATGAAGAGCGGCCACCCAGAGGCCGCGCCGCCTGATAAGCCCCGCCGCCTCGCGCTCGTCACGCGCCTCGACCGTGCCCGCGAAGAACTCGCCCGCGCGGTTCCTCGCCTCGTATTGGAATACGCCCATAATGCCTCCTCTCTCTCAATGGATACTGCCATCGGCATCAGCCAAGGCGCTCTGCCGCCCGCTCATAGACCTCGCGCGCGATGAGGCCCTGCTGCAGGAGCTTCTGCAGGGCCTGGCGGCGCGTCTGCATGCCCTGCGCCTGGTGTGTCATCATCGCCATCTCGATCTGGCTGTACTTGCCCTGGCGGATCAGGCTGCAGACAGACGGCTCGCGCAGCAGGACCTCCACGAGCGGCACGCGGCCGCCCCTGCGCGCGGGCAGGAGCTCCTGCGCGAAGATGGCGCAGAAGACATCGGCGACCTGTGCGCGCACGATGCTCTGCTCCTCCTGCGGGTAAAAGCCCTCGATGCGCCGCACGGCCTCCGCCGCGCCGCGCGTGTGCAGCGTGCCGAGCACGAGCATGCCCGTCTCGGCTGCCATGAGCGCCGTCGTCATCGTCTCGCGGTCGCGTATCTCGCCGACGAGCAGGATGTCCGGCATCTCGCGCAGCGCACTCCTGAGCGCCTCCGGGAACGCGAGGAAATCGCGCCCGAACTCGCGCTGGCTGATAAAGCATCGGGATGGCGCAAAGACGTACTCGATGGGATCTTCCAGCGTCAGGATGTGCGCCGCTTGGCTCTCATTGACGGCCTGCAGGAACGCAGCCAGCGTCGTCGTCTTGCCCGAGCCCGTGCGCCCCGTCACGAGCACGAGGCCCTGCCGCGCAGACAGCAGCCCCTGCAGGGCCGCCGGCGCATGGATGGCCGCCAGGCTCGGGACGCGCTCCGGCAGCACGCGCATGACGAGCGCCAGGCGCGCCTGCTGGCGGTAGAAATTGCCGCGCAGCCGCCGCCCCGCGTGCGCCAGCGAGAAATCGACAGCGTGGCCATGGCGCAGCTCTGCCAGCTGCCCGGGCGACAGGAACGCCTCTGCCAGCGATCCCATGAAATCATCATCCATCGTTTTGCCCGCCTGCACCAGCCTCTGCAGCCTGCCGTCGACGCGCAGCCAGACCGCCTGCCCCGCCGACAGGTAGATGTCGCTGGCGCGCGCCTCGATAGCCTCCATCAGGATGGCAGACCAGAGCGCATGCCTCGCTTCAGCCATAGAGCACCCTCCTGACCTCCTGCCACGAGGTGATGCCCGCCTCCGCCTTGGCCCGGCCGTCCTCGAGCAGGGAGCGCATGCCAGAAGCCCTGGCACGTGCAGCCATCTCGCGGCGCGGGACCTTCTGCAGGATGCCCTCGCGCACCGCTTCGTCCGGCACGAGGATCTCCGCAAGGACCGTCCGCCCGCGGTAGCCCGTGCCGTGGCACGCATCACAGCCGCGGCTCCTGTAGAGCAAGAGTCCCTCGCCGCCCGCGCCAAAGAACGCGGCCTCCTCCGAATCGCCCGCCGCGCGGTACATTTCGCGGCAGTCGGGGCAGAGCCTGCGCACGAGGCGCTGCGAGATGATGCCCGAGAGCGTCGCCGCCAGCAAATACGGCGCGACGCCCATCTCGAGCATGCGGTAGAGCGCCGCGACGACGTCCTCCGTGTGGATCGTCGTCATCAGCAGGTGGCCCGTCAGCGCGATGCGCACGGCCATCGCCGCCGTCTCCTCGTCACGGATCTCCCCGAGCAGGATGCCCGTGACATCCTGGCGCAGCACGGCGCGCAGCCCCGCGACGAACGTCATGCCCGCCTTCGGGTGAATCTGCACCTGATTGACGCCCGGCAGCACGCGCTCGATGGGGTCCTCGAGCGTCACGAGATTGCGCGACTCCGTGTTGAGCTCCGCCAGCGCCGCGTAGAGCGACGACGTCTTGCCCGAGTTCATCGGCCCGCAGAGCACGATCATGCCCGCCGGCCGGTGGATCAGCGCCCGGAAGCAGGCCGTGTCCTCCTCTGAAAAGCCGAGCTCATCGAGCGAGAGCAGCTGCTCCGAGACATCCATCAGGCGCATGACGATGACCTCGCCGGCCGTTGCCGGCAGCGACGAGACGCGGATGTCGATGCGCCTGCCTTTTGCCTGGAACAGGATGTGGCCGTCCTGCGGCTGCTGGTGCACGGCGATATCCATGCCTGCCATGACCTTGAGGCGCGAGATCACAGCCGGGCCGAGATTCGCCGGCATCGCCATGACCTCGCGTAAGAGCCCGTCGATGCGGAAGCGCAGCCGGACCCGCATCTCCTGCGGCTCCAGATGCACATCGCTCGCATGCATGGCCACCGCCCGCCCGAGCACAAAGTCGACGAGCTCGATGACGCCCCGCTCCTCCGGCCGCAGCCCATAGCGCACCTCCCGCACCGACTCCCGCACGAGATCCTGCCAAAGCAGTTCTGGTGTCTCCAACACAATCCCCCCTTTTCATTCTCAATATTATTCTCAATGACTACTTCTACAAGATATGAGAAAATCCTTTATTTTCTGAATAAGAAATTGCCAGCAAGTCCCGCATACAAATAAATATCCCCCGGCATAGCCGGGGGTTTTATATTTACGGCCTTATAAGGCC
>OLFV01000339.1_pt1 | contig 57144 bp, 53 predicted proteins | sample 1605551 | NCBI WGS metagenome assembly OLFV01 (sample SAMEA3888922, study PRJEB22519) | human gut metagenome | biome: human gut; feature: human-associated habitat; material: faeces | place: Denmark | collected 2011 | reverse complement strand
TCTGTATCGACTTGCAAAGATTTATGCTTATCCCCACTAAATTTCCACTGAGCCGAAATTTTAACTATGGCAAAGTTACACTTTCGTTCTTATACTACCAACCAAACAGTCCTTTTTCCGCAACGAATCGATGAAAATATTGCAGAAAACGACCCCGTCCGCATTGTTTCCAGCATTGTGGACCATCTTGACATGAGTCCAGTCAACAAATTGTATAATTGTATGGGCAGGTGTCCGTACCATCCACGCATGATGCTCAAAGTCATCATCTATGTCTATATGAACAATATCTATTCATGTCGTAGGATAGAGCAATTGCTCCTGCGTGACATTCATTTCATCTGGCTGGCAGGATATGAAAAGCCGGACTTCATAACAATCAACCGTTTCCGCAACCGTTTGAAAGACGAAATCAATAACATATTCCCACAGCTTGTGCTCGTTCTTGCAGAGAAGGGGTTTGTAAGTCTCGACGTGGAGTATGTGGACGGTACGAAGATTGAGTCGAAGGCCAATAAGTATACGTTTGTTTGGCGTAAGGCAGTCGAGCATAACCGTGCCAGATTGATGGACAAGGTAAAGGCTCTGCTAGCCCAGGTTGACGATTGCATAGCACAAGACAATACCAAGACAGACGAAACGGTGGAATTTACCCCGTCACAACTTGCCGAAATATCCGCAGAACTTAATGCCTCGCTGTCCGACCCGCAAGTGGAAATGTGCAAGGAAGAAAAGAAGAAGAGGCGCAAGTTAGCCAAGGAACTCAAGGAACGTGACGATAAACTGGCTGAATATGACCGGCATCTTGAATATCTCGGTGACCGCAACTCTTATTCAAAGACCGATAAAGATGACACCTTCATGCACATGAAGGAGGATGCTATAAACGATGGCCTGACAAAACCCGGGTACAATCTTCAGATTGCAACCGAAAACCAGTTCATCACCAACTTTGCACTGTTTCCGACCCCTACAGACACCCTTACCTACATCCCTTTCATGGAGTCGTTCCGTGAACGTTATGGCCACTTTGCGTCAACGGAAGTGGCAGACTCTGGTTATGGCTCTGAGGAGAATTACGAGTTTATGGAGCTGAATGGCACCGCTGCCTATGTGAAATACAACCGCTTCCATATAGAGCACCGTCCACAGTATGTACCAGATCCATTCCGCTCGTAAAACTTCTATTATAACAAGGAGGAAGACTATTGCGTTCTTTTGTGGAGATATTCATTTTTTGTTTTATAGAGGAAAGGTAATGATTTTTATTACTATTCAGTTTGCAGTGTCAAGTTTTTTACATTATAATATTAATTACCTATATTTATATAAGCCGAAAACCGATAATCCACAACTGCCAAAAATCGAAAACGCTGCCGCTTTTTTGTAATGGCACGATATTTGTATAGTTGATTGCGAAACATTAAATTTCTAATTATTTGACAAAACAAAAAAACATACATAATAACTATGGCACAAAAAGGTAATATTGGAGTAACTACAGAGAATATATTCCCTGTCATCAAGAAATTTCTTTATTCAGACCATGAAATCTTCCTTCGTGAGATGGTTTCCAACGCTGTCGATGCAACCCAAAAGCTCAAGACACTTGCCGAGCGTGGCGACTTCAAGGGCGAGCTTGGCGACCTCACCGTTCGCGTAGCCCTCGATACAGAGAAGGGAACACTCACCATCAGCGACCGGGGCATCGGTATGACCGAAGACGAGATTAACAAGTACATCAATCAGATAGCATTCTCAGGAGTCACCGACTTCCTCGACAAATATAAGGACAATGCCAACGCAATCATCGGCCACTTCGGATTGGGATTCTACTCATCGTTCATGGTCAGCAAGCGTGTCGACATCATCACACGCAGCTATCAGGACGACGCAAAGGCCATCAAGTGGAGCTGCGACGGAAGCCCCGAGTTTGAAATAAGCGACGCCGACAAGGCCGACCGCGGTTCGGATATCGTGCTCCACATCGACGACGACTGCAAGGAGTTTCTCGAGAAGCAGAAGATTCAGGAGTTGCTCAACAAGTACTGCAAGTTTATGGCGGTTCCGGTAGCTTTCGGCAAGAAGACTGAGTGGAAGGATGGCAAGCAGGTTGAAACCGACCAGGACAACATCATCAACGACGTAGAGCCGCTCTGGACCAAGGCGCCCAGCACTCTCAAGGACGAGGACTACAAGAGCTTCTACCGCACACTCTATCCTATGCAGGACGAGCCGCTCTTCTGGATCCACCTCAACGTCGACTATCCGTTCAATCTCACCGGCATTCTCTACTTCCCGCGCATCAAGTCGAACATCGAGTTGCAGCGAAACAAGATTCAGCTCTACTGCAACCAGGTGTTCGTAACCGACCAGGTAGAAGGCATAGTGCCCGAATTCCTCACACTGTTGCACGGCGTAATCGACTCGCCCGACATTCCTCTTAACGTGAGCCGCTCATATCTGCAGAGCGACGCCAACGTCAAGAAGATTTCGAAGTATATCACCAAGAAGGTGGCCGACCGTCTTGCTGCAATCTTCAAGGACGACCGCAAGGACTACGAGCAGAAGTGGGACGACCTCAAGATATTCATCAATTATGGCATGCTCTCGCAAGACGACTTCTACGACCGTGCCAAGGACTTCGCCCTGCTCAAGGATGTCGACGGCAAGTACTTCACCTACGACGAGTACAAGACCCTCATTAAGGACAACCAGACCGACAAGGACGGCAATCTCGTCTATCTCTACGCCAACGACAAGGAGGGCAAGTACAGCTACATAGAAGCAGCCAAGAACAAGGGTTACAGCGTGCTCCTGCTCGACGGACAGCTCGACACTCCGATGGTTTCTATGCTCGAGCAGAAGCTTGAGAAGACACGCTTCGCACGTGTGGATGCCGATATAGTCGACCGTCTCATAGTCAAGGACGATAACAAGGAGAGCGAACTCGCCAAGGACGACAAGGACAGCCTTACCGAGACATTCCGCTCGCAGCTGCCCACAATGGACTATACCGAATTTTACGTTGACGTGCAGGCTCTTGGAGCCGACAATCTGCCCGTGCTCATCACACAGAGCGAGTACATGCGCCGTATGAAGGAGGCAAGCAAGTATCAGGCAGGCATGGCGTTCTACGCCCAGATGCCCGACGCCTTCAACCTCGTTCTCAACAGCGACCATCCCCTCATCAAGGGCGTGCTCGATGGCGAGAAGCAAGAGTGTGGCAGCCAGCTCAGTCCAGTCGATAGCGAACTCAAGGGACTTGAGGCACGCCTCGCCGTGCTCCATCAGAGCCAGAGCGGCAAGAAGCCCGAAGATATTACCCAGGAGGAGAAGGACGATGTCAAGAACACCGAGCAGTCTATCCAGGAGCAGCGCACAAAGCGTGCCGACATCATAGCTGCCTACGCCAAGGGCAACAAGGTGGTTCATCAGCTAATCGACCTCGCTTTGCTTCAGAATGGCATGCTGAAGGGCGCAGCCCTCGACTCGTTCCTCAAGCGTTCGGTAGATATGATTAAGTAATATTTATGTTGTAGTGTTGAGGTGTTGGAATGTTGGGATTTCATGATTTTATGTTGAAGTCTCATCATCCCATTACCTCAACACTACAACTTTTTTACCCCTTTTTCTCACTCCTTATTATCTTTTCTTACGCAAACGTTTGCATTTTTTTTAAAGAAATTTGTAACTTTGCACAGACAAACAATTTGTGTTATCACACAACCAACTTTTTACATCTCAGTTTTAATGTATAATGGATAAGATTAGAATTAAGGATATCGCCGAAAGGGCTGGAGTTTCGGTAGGCACCGTTGACCGCGTTTTGCACAATCGCCCCAACGTATCAAAGCCAGCAAGAGAAAAGGTTGAGCAAGCCTTGAAGGAAATGAAATACCAGCCCAATGTCTATGCAAGTGCATTGGCTTACAACAAGTCATACGTTTTCATCGCGCTCATTCCACAGCACGAGTCCGAAGCCTATTGGGAGGAAGTGGAGCAGGGACTGAAGAAGGCCATGGAGATGCGCCGTGACTTCCACATCGACGTCAAGCTCATGTTCTACGAGCGCTTCAACAACAAGTCGTTTGTCGATTGCTACACCCAATGCCTTGAGTCTAATCCAAATGGAGTCATCATCGTGCCCGTCGACATCGAGACCACCAAGGTGTTTACCGACAAGCTCCACGAGCGCCAGATACCTTTCGTTATGCTCGACTCCTATATGCCTGATTTGAAGCCACTTTCGTTCTTCGGTCAGGACTCCTTCTGCAGCGGCTATTTTGCTGCCAGGATGCTTATGCTCATCGCCTCGGGCGAGAAGGAGATAATGATTATGAAGCTCATGAAGGACGGTCACGTCACCAGTAAGCAGCAGGTCAATCGTGAGGTGGGTTTCCGCCATTACATGCACGACCATTTCCCCAACATCGAGATTCTTGAGCTTCATCTTCCATTCAAGGGCACGCGCGCCGAGTACGACAATATGCTGCGCGACTTCTTCGAGACTCACCCTAACGTTCACCATTGCATCACGCTAAATTCAAAGGCCCACATCATGGGCGAATACCTCCTGCGTAACAACCGCCGCGACATCCAGATCATGGGCTACGACATGGTGGCAAAGAATGCCGAGTGTCTGCGTCAGGGAAGTATCTCGTTTCTAATTGCCCAGCACGGCTACCAGCAGGGCTTCAGCTGTGTCGACTCTCTCTTCAAGGCAATAGTGCTGCGCAAGAAGGTGCAGCCAGTCAACTACATGCCTATAGAGCTGCTCACCAAAGAGAACGTCGACTTCTACCGTCGCACACAGCTCTAAAGGGGCCGTCACTTCCTCATACAAACATATTAACACATTGAAATGAGTAATCGTAAAGGATTGTTGGCTTTAAGCCCGTTGTTTGTCTTCGTGACCATCTATCTGGTTGCGTCCATCATAGCCCAGGATTTCTATAAAGTGCCCATAAGCGTGGCATTTGTCATAGCAAGCATCTACGCAGTTGCAATCTCTTACAAGAACGGACTGCGCCAAAGCGTGGACATCTTCAGCAAGGGAGCCAGCAAGAGCAACATCATGCTCATGCTGTGGATTTTCATACTGGCAGGAGCCTTCGCCCAGTCGGCCAAAGCCATGGGTTCGGTTGATGCAACGGTCGACTTAATGCTGTCGCTGTTGCCCGACAATATGCTTCTGCCGGGACTCTTTCTTGCCACCTGCTTCATATCCCTCTCTATAGGTACAAGCGTCGGAACCATCGTGGCGCTCGTGCCCATAGCAGCCGGATTGGCACAATCTACAGGCTCGCCCGCTGCCCTGCTTACTGCCGTTGTGGTGGGCGGAGCCTTCTTCGGCGACAACCTATCGTTCATCTCCGACACCACTATTGCCGCCACAAGTTCGCAAGGATGCAGCATGAGCGACAAGTTCAAGGTGAACTTCTTCATCACGACCCCAGCCGCCATCATTATCCTCGGCGTCTATACCTTCATGGGGATGCACATGAATACTACCAGCACACCTCATCCAGTCGATATAATGCGCGTAATTCCCTACATCGCCGTACTTGCTACAGCCATAGCCGGACTCAACGTCATGCTCGTGCTCACCATTGGCATCCTGCTCACAGGCATAATCGGCATGCTCAGTGGCGCCATGGGCGTGTTCGACTGGTTTCATGCAATGGGAGAGGGCATTATGGGTATGGGTGAACTCATCATCGTAACCATGCTCGCAGGAGGCATGTTCGAACTGGTACGACACAACGGCGGCATAGATTATATCATCGCCAAAATTACCCGCCACATCCACGGCAAGCGTGGAGCAGAAGGCATCATAGCGTCGCTTGTAGCCACTATAGATGTCTGTACCGCCAACAATACCGTGGCCATCATCTCAACCGGAGGCATAGCCAAAAGAATCTCACAGCAGTTTGCACTCGACAGCCGCAAGGTGGCAAGCATCCTCGACACAAGCTCGTGCGTAATGCAATGTCTCATACCCTACGGTGCACAGCTGCTCATGGCTTCAGGACTCTCCAAACTTAGCCCAGCACAAATCATACCTTATCTGTATTACCCCTTCGCCCTGGCTGTATGCGTGCTGTTCACCATAGTATTCCGACTGCCAAGACGTTATAGTTAGTGACACATGGACATCATCAAGCGAAACTTCTTCTGTCTACTCCGCTACGGAGCCTTCAACGAGTATGAACCCGTCGAAAAGATGTCAGCATACAAGTGGGGGGTGCTCCAGCGCATGGCGCAAGCCCACTATGTTGAGGCCATAGTCAATTCGGCACGCGACAACACACGCTCGCAGTGTCCCACGCTCTGCGTGCCTGATGCCGGACTCTCGCGTCTGTGCAACGGATTCCTCAACCGCCGACTACGAAAGATTCGTGCCGCTGAACCAGACTCCGCCGAACCCTCTATTGAGACACTCAATATGCTCGACATCATCGTGCAGACCACAGAGCGCCTCATCCTCCATGGCGTCACCTACGCCCACATACTCAATATGGGCATCTTCCTGCGCAGCTATGGCGACCGCATCGACTACGTCAAGCTTGAGAAGTGGCTCCTGCAGCTCAATATCCTTTCCATGGCAGAGCTTGAAGCCAGTATTCTCATATACACCTTAGGGTTCCAGCAAGACGAGATACCCTTCGTGCGCCGTGTCATCCCTGCCGCCTACAACATGGCGCTTAACGCCCTCCCTTCAGACGATGCCGATGAGGACACAGCCACGGTCAGCGGCCGCCATATCTTCACGCTCAACAGCGGTGGCAAGCTCACTGTGACCTTCCTCAACTGCCAGCGTTGCTTCTTCTATGCACCCATTGAGTCCGTCAGCGTGTTCCTCACCCAAATAGCCAGCTACATCGCCAACATGGAAGAATAGGAGACAATGTGTCCCCGCCGTAGTCTGCGCAATTATCCTAATGAAAGTTAAAATACCTATTCCTTATGCAACATTTCATACACCTTTGCATTCTATTTAACAGAAAGCAACATAAGTATGAACAATAACAACAATAAAGCATTTATGAAGAATTTAATGATTTTGGGCTTGTCAGCAATGATGTTAGCCTCGTGTGGCACCACACAAAACAAGCAGAATATCAACAGCGATATCAATGCAAAGACAGAAGCAACCCACCCCCTCGACAACATGGACAACGAATATCTGATACTCTCCGACGCTCAGCAGAGCATCGTCAACCGTGGCAACCAGTTTGCACTCAACCTTTTCCGCACTCAGGCAGGCATGGACTCCAAGGTCATTTCACCCCTCAGCGTGTCGTTTCTTATTGGCATGCTTGCCAATGGAGCCGATGGCACCACCAAGGACGAGATGCTGTCTACTATCGCTGGCGACAAGAACCTCTCTATGGCTGAACTCAATGCTACCTACGCAGCCATCCTCCGCATGGCTGCCAATGGCGACAAATTCACCACTGTCAACATCGCCAACTACATAGCCCTCAACAAGGGCTTTAAGCTCAAGAGCACCTATACCAGCACCGTAAGCAGTAAGTATGCCGCTAATGTCGAGAACCTCGACTTCGCGTCGCCAAAGGCTCTCAAACATATCAATCAGTGGTGCTCCAACAAGACCAACCGTATGATTCCTTCCATAATCGACCGTCTCAATCCCTCCGACGTTGCCGTACTGCTCAACGCCATCTACTTCAATGGTTCGTGGACTCATCAGTTCCCTAAGAAGAATACCCGTCTGGAGAACTTTCAGGGCTACACACGCGACATCAAGAAGGTTGATATGATGCATCAGGAGCGTAAGTTCTTCTATGCCGACAACAACCGCTTTACTGCCGTCGAACTGCCTTATGGCAACGGCCAGTACTCCATGACCGTACTGCTGCCCAATGAGGGCGTTTCTATCAACGACATGATGAAGCAGCTCACGGCTACCGAGTTTGCCAAGCTTCAGCAGCAAATGTCCGAGTGCATTGTCGACCTGAAGTTGCCACGATTCTCTACCACTACCAGTATCAGCCTCAACGCTCCCCTCTCTGCTCTTGGATCTAAGACCATGTTCACGGGCAGTGCCGACTTCAGCGGTATGGCTGACGCAGGAGTGTTCGTTTCTGCTATGTTGCAGAAGGCTAAGATTGAGATCAGCGAAGAGGGCACTAAGGCTGCTGCCGTAACTGCTGGAGTAATAGCGCTTACCGCGCTGCACGAACAGCCACGTCACGTAAAGTTCCACGCTAAAAGACCTTTCGTGTATACTATCAACGAAAAGAATTCTAACGCTATCTTGTTTATAGGACAGTTTACAGGGGAAGAGGAATAAACGAATCAATTATGAAAAAAAAATATATAAAACCACAATCAATTGTAATTGACATTATTATAGAGCCGTTTCTTGCAGGATCGTTACATAGTTACGGAATTAATAGTGAAGGAAATGAAGGCAATTTTATTTGTGATGAATCCGAGGATGAATACGAAGAAAGTAAAAATCCATGGGAGGATGCAGTATGATAGGACGAATTCATTCCTTTGAGTCTTTTGGAACCGTAGACGGTCCTGGTGTTCGTTTTGTAGCCTTTATGCAAGGCTGTCCGTTGCGTTGCCAGTTCTGCCATAACCCCGACACGTGGGACCCTCATGGCAAGTGCCAGTATGAGTTGGAGCCGAGGCAACTGTTGGACGAAGTGGTGAAGTATCGGTCGTTTATTAAGAGTGGAGGAGTGACGGTTTCGGGTGGCGAACCGCTTATGCAGGCCGACTTTGTGGCAGAGTTCTTCCGGCTGTGCCATGCCGAAGGGCTGCACACGGCACTCGACACGAGTGGCGCAATAATAACCGAACGGGTGAAGGACGTGCTGGACAATACCGACCTCGTGCTACTTGACGTGAAGACGATGGACGTAGAACTGTACCCCCGACTGACGGGAGTGCAGCAAACCAACAATCTGGAGTTTCTCGATATGTTGGAACAACGGCAGAAGCCTACATGGATACGCCACGTGGTGGTGCCGGGACTGACCGATAACGACGAGTGGCTGCGACGACTGGGCGAACACGTGACAAAATATGACTGCGTAGAGAAAATAGAAATCTTGCCCTACCACACACTCGGTGAATATAAGTACGAGAAAATGGGAATGAAATATAAGCTTGATGGCGTGCCGGCAATGACGGCAGAACGTGCACAGAAAATAAGAAAAATAATGGCAGAGTATAAGCCGTGCCAATAATCAAATAGAGGGTGTGCAAAAATAGAAATGCACACCCTCTCATTGTTTTTATTCGGTCTTGATGCTCTCTACCGGATTGGCTGTTGCCACGCGCCACGACTGTATTATTACGGTAATGACGACGACAGCTGAGACGAGGACGAACGACAGAGGGAAGAGCCACCAATGTATTGGCGTGTGCTCGGCGAAGCTCTGCAGCCAGCTGTTGCTGAGCCACCAACCTACAGGTGCTGCCACTACGAAGGCTACGACGAGGGGTAGGGCATAGCGCATGGCGAACAGACGAACTACGGAGCCTATCGAAGAGCCCATCACCTTGCGTATGGCTATCTCCTTGCGACGGTATTCCGTCTCGAACATCGTAAGCGAGAACACACCTATTATGGTTATTATGATGCAGATGATGGCGAACAGCTTCACCTGCGAGATAAAGCGGAACTCTTCTACATAGGTCTGCTGCAGGTCGTCGTCAAGGAACCACATCTCATACTTCTGCGAACCGTCCAGCCTGTTCAGCACCTCGGCTATGCGCCGTTTAGCCTCAATCTTGTCCTGATTCTTGGCTACTCGCACGAACACCTGACCACAACGGTCGCCCCATTCTGCCATGTCCGGACCGAAGATGACGAATGCCACAGCCACATTGCTGTTGTCGCAGCGCATAGACTTGAGCTTGAAGTTGTTGCAGACACCAACTATGTTATAATTCGACTGACTTCCCCAGTTGCTCTGACGACCAATAGAGTCGCCCACGACAAGCCATTTGTATTGCGCCATAGCTGTCTTGTTGAGCACGTAGGCACCCGTCTTCATGTCCGATTCGCGGAAGTCGCGACCCTCTACAATCTTCAGTTGCATGGTGCGCAGATATTCATAGTCGCATGGCAACACCTGAAGCACCATGTGATGATCGCCATCGCCGCGTCCCCAGCCCATATAGCCGTCGCTTGTGCCGATGGCATTCTGCGCAAAGCCGACGCTCTCCACGAACGGCAACTTCTTCAGTTCGGCACGTACGGCGTCTTTCTTGGCCTTCGCCTCATCCGACAGCCATGTGTAGAACACTTCGTTCTTGTTGAATCCGTAGTCGCTGTTGAAGATGTAGCTCGACTGGCTCGACATCACACCTATATATATAGTCAAGGCAAAAGCCAGGCAGAACTGTACAGCCATGATAGCCATGCGCAGACGTCTGCCACGTGGCGAGAGCCCGAACGAGCCTTTCAACACCATAGCAGGCGTGAACGACGTGCTGTAGAATGCTGGAACAACAGCCGACAAGGCACCCACGACGAGAGCCGAAACAGCCATTACCGCAGCAAGAACCATGTGCGATGAGAAATGGATGTCGCCCGAAACGAGCTTCATGCAAGTCTCGCTACGTTGGAAAGCAATGACGAGGACGATGCCTATGAGTAGCGCGACAAAGGCGAACATCACGTTCTCCATTATCATCTTTAGGCGCAGACTGCCTATAGACGCTCCCATCACACGGCGGGTATTGATGCCACGCATGCGCATAGGAATCTCGGAGAGCGAGAAGTTGAGCAGATTGAGCATGGCAATAAAGAGCACGAAGACGGAAGCCACGGTAAGAACCCCCACCAGATTGCGGTTGCCCTTATCTTGTTTGCCAACGCCAGAGAAATATATGTCGTCCATCGGAGATATGCGGAATTTCATGTTGACCTCCTTGTCAAACCTCTTCTCGTCTTTCTCGCTTACACCGTTGACTTTCATAAAGGCGAGTTTTATGGCACGCTCCACCTTCTTGGGGTTGGCACCATCGTCAAGTAGCATATAGACATTAAAGCTCCATTCGCTCCAATCATTCATCACACTCTCGTTCTCGCATATATACACGCCGTTTGGCAGGGTGCAGTTGTCGGGCATATCCTCGCTCACACCTACCACGGTAACGGTAGTTTTGCTTCCATCGCCATTTTCACCCTCAAACGTCTTGCCTGCTGCGTTCGCCGTGCCGAACATCTTCTCGGCTGTGCTTCGGTTTACAATAACATTATATCCTTCTCCACATGTTTTGCTTGAACCTGACAGCAGCTTGCCAGTAAAGAATTCTATGCCAGGTTTGCCCATATTTATCGAAGGAACAGTTATGGTGCGGTTGCCCACCTTGACGTCTGTCTCGTTTACATACGGACTGATATAGGTAACGTTCTTAATCTGCGGTATATCCTTGAGTATTGTAACAAACGGGCGACATACATTAGCTCCCCATACATCGCCAAAGTTGCCATATATCTCCAGACGATACATGTGCTCGTAATTGTGTATGTTGTGGTTGTAGGTGCGGTTGTATATCACCTGCGTCATGAACAGATAGAACGTGGCTACGGCTACACCCAAGCCCAGGAGATTGAGCAGGGTGGCGAGGCGGTAGCGACGGAACATATATAATAAGCTTTTCATATCTTCTCAACTTAAATGATTCTCTCGTTGTTGTCTACAACCTGTCCGTCAAACAGATTGATAATTCTGTTAGCCATCATAGCGTCGTGCTGCGAGTGGGTAACCATCACGATTGTTGTTCCCTCGGCATTCAGCTGCGTTAAGAGTTCCATTACGGCAAGTCCGCTCTTCGAGTCGAGATTACCCGTAGGCTCGTCGGCAAGTATCAGCTTAGGCTTGCCCACCACGGCACGTGCTATAGCCACACGTTGCTGCTGACCGCCCGATAGCTGCTGCGGATAATGCTTGGCACGCTGGCTGAGTCCCACCTTGCGCAGAATCTCCGTTACGCGCTCACGACGCTCTTTGGAAGGCACTCCGAGATAGCGTAATTGCAGGTCGACATTCTCCTCAACCGTAAGTTCGTCGATAAGGTTGAAGCTCTGGAACACGAAGCCTATTCTGCCACGACGATACTTGGTGCGCTCGCTCTCCTTGAGCTTGCCCACGGGTTCGCCATCGAGCCAGTACTCTCCGCTATTTGGATTGTCAAGCAGACCAAGGATGTTGAGCAGAGTAGACTTGCCGCAACCGCTCGGTCCCATTATCGCTACAAACTCGCCGTCTTCGACGTTAATGCTAACACCGTTGAGAGCAACGGTCTCCACTTCCTCAGTACGGAAGATTTTTGTAAGGTTTTCTGTCTTTATCATAATATTTATAATTATAAGCCTAAAAGCATCTCCCCCGGCCCCTCTCAAAGCCCCACCCCCTTGCCCCTCCCCCGTAGGGAGGGGAGTAATGTGACTTTGTGGGTGTGGTCTCGTAAGCAGCACAGCATACCGCTCCCCTCCCTACGGGGGAGGGGCCGGGGGTAGGGCTTCTATTTCAATATCAATACTTCATTCTCCTTAAACGCCTCATACCCGCTCGTTATAACCCGTTCGCCAGGTTCCAGTCCTTGCGTCATCTCATAATACATCGGGTTTTGGCGTGCTATGCTAATGTTGCGTCGGTAAGCCTTGTGGCCAGAGCGGTCGAGCACGAATATCCAGTTGCCACCAGTGGTCTGGAAGAAGGTGCCGCGAGGGATGAGCGTAGACTGGGTCGACTTGCCGAGAGCAAGCTCCAGGTAATAGGTCTGTCCGCTACGCATCTGCGAGGGACGAGAGCCTACGAAGACGAAGTCGGTACGGAAGGAGCCGTCGCGCACTTCGGGGTAGACCTTGCGCACACGCAACTGATATTGCTTGCCGTCGCGAGTGATTGTTGCCGTAAGTCCCGGGCGCACACGGTCGATATAGTGCTCGTCAATCTTAGCCTCAATCTTGAAGTCGGAGAGGTCGTTGATCTGTCCGATGTTCTGACCAGCCTGAATGTTCTGACCCAGTTCCACGTCAAGCAATCCCAGTTCGCCGTCAATAGCCGAGCGCACCTCAAGCTTGTTCTTGCGCTCGCGCACGAGGAGCACGTTCTTGCGCATATTGTCAAGATTGTCCTCCATCTGCGCCATCTGCACGTGACGATACAGGCTGTCCTGCTTCAGGCGTTGGCCTATAAGACGTTGCTTGCGCAGGGCGAGATTGTAGTCCTCGCGGCTCTGCAGGTAGACCTCCTTGCTAATGAGTTTCTCCTTGTACAGACGTGAGTTCTGCTGATAGGCACGCAGCTTGCGCTGGCAGTCCATGTCGAGCGTGGCTTGTTCGGTACGGTTATTGAGTCGGTCTTGCTGCATGGTCACCTGCGTGTTGCGCAGGAGGTTCTGCTTCTCGGCAAGTTCAGCCTCGGCATTAAGAATCTGAAGGTCGAGATTGCTGTTGCTCAGTCGCAGGATGACGTCGCCCTTTTTTACGCGCGTGCCTTCCTCCACAACTTTCTCTCTTACTATGCCACCCTCCTCAGGCGAGATCTGCACCACCTGAATAGGCACTACCTGTCCGTTGAGCCTTACATAATCGTCAAACTTGCCACGAGTAACGTCGCTAACGGTCACGTCGGCTCTATCGACAGTCATGGTGCTTGCCGTACTGCCGAAGACAAGCCACGCAAGCAAGGCAGCTACGGCTACAGCCCCCGCACAAATATAGATGTAGCGGCGAGGGAATGATTTCTTTTCTATTGGTCGGTCCATAATTTTTCTCCTTTATAATAAGCTAATAATCTTTGATTGTATGCCATGGTGAGCTGGCTCTGCAGCAGTTTCACTCTGCTTTGCAATAGCGTCACGGCAGCCGTCTTGACATCTATCGACGAGGCAAGTCCTTCCTCATACTTGCGTGTGGTGAGATGCGAGGCAAGGCTGTCAGCCTCTACCTGCTCCTGCATCTTGATTACTTCCTTGGCGCTATTGTCTACGTCGGCAGAAGCTTCGACTATGATGCGATGGAGTTCAGCCTGCTCGTATTCAAGGTTTTCGCGAGCCTGGTCGAGAGCAATCTTGCGGCGGCGGATGGCAGACGAAGTTGAGAGCTGGTTGAAAATCGGTATAGTTAGCGACAGACCGATAAATTCGCCCGTGTTGTTCTTGAACTGAGAGGAGAAGGAGGCGTGTCCTCCTTGGTCCATGTTCTTATAGAAAGAGGTGGACACGCCACCCGAGAGAGAGAGCGAAGGAAGCAAGGCACCACGAGCGGCACGCAGATTGAATCGGGCAGCCTCTACGCCTTGTTGCGCCTTGAGTATGCGCGGATTTGATGTGTAAGCGCAGGCAAACACCTGGTTGGGCGACTCTGTGGTTGCGGGGGCGAATGTCATACTTGGCTGTACTACGTTAAGAGTGGAGTCGACGGGGTAGTTCATGAGCTGCTTGAGGGCGAGGCTTGCCTTAGTGGTCTGACTCTGCATGTGGGCAAGCTCATACTCGTCGGCTGCAAGAGTGGCACGCATCTGCGCCACGTCGGCATCGCTCTTCTGTCCAACCTCAGCCATCACTTCGGTCTGATGGAGTAGGGCACGGCTCTCGTCACGCTTCTTGGAGGTCTGGGCTACGGCTCCCTCGCAATATATGAGGTCCATGTAAGCCTTGTACACCTTGAGCGCCACATCGTCCTTCTCGGCTCTGACTCCGCTACGCCCCATAGCCACGTTGGCTCGAGCCATGCGCAACTGGTTGTAGCGCTGGAGTCCGTCGAAGATGGTGAGCGAAGCCTGCAAAGCGTAACCGTTATATAATGTGCTGACATCAGTATAAGTATTGGTCTCGGGATTGATGGCACGTCCGAAGTTCATCTGTCCCGATACCGAACCGTAGACGCTCGGCAGAAAGGCTCCAATAGCCTGTGTCTTGGAGGCACGGCTGTCGTCAAGGGCAAACTGTTGCTGACGTACGGTATGGCTGTGCTCGGAGGCATACTGCATGCAACGCTCTACAGTCCACGGCTCGGAGGCGTAAATGCTTACGCCTGCCGCGAGGGTGAATATAGATAAAAATAGTCGCTTCATATTGTTGTGAATTATTTTTTACACCACAAAATTATGAATAAACAAATGGCTAATAACAATAGAAAGTGAAGAAAATGGATGGTTTCGGCGAGATTAGTAAAAAAGTGTATGAAAATCATACAATTAATTTTGTACTTTTGTAAGTGGTTAAAACAAATTGATGAAAATATGAACTATCCATATAGTACAATTGTAGTTGTCGACGACAATTCTGCCATTCTCACAGCCCTGAAGATTTGTCTTGCAGCTGAATTCGAACATGTCGTGACTCTGACTTCGCCCGACACGCTTGTGGCTACGCTTGCCAACGAGCAGAATGTTGATGCTGTGCTGCTCGACATGAACTTCTCGCTCGGGGTTAACACGGGACAGGACGGACTGTTCTGGCTGCGCACAATAAAGAAGCTGCACCCCAATACGCCCGTCGTGCTCATAACAGCCTATGCCGACGTGCAGCTGGCTGTGAATGGACTGAAGTATGGAGCAGCCGACTTTGTCACCAAACCTTGGGACAACGACAAGCTGATAGGCGTTCTGCGTGATGCCATAGACAGCAATCGCGAGGTGGTGACGCTCGACCAGATGGAGCAGGAACACGTACAACGGGCTGTAGAACAATGTCGCGGCAACATGAGCAAGGCTGCTGAGATGCTGGGAATAACCCGACAGACGCTATACAAGAAACTTAAGAAATAAACGACTTAAGGGACAGGACCGATGGAAATGACTCCTTATTATATTATAATACTACTGGTGCTGATTATTGTCATGCTGCTGATGTGGCAATGGCGCCACCAACGGCTTCTCTCGCTAAGGGTAAGGCTGATGCGCGAGGCAATACGCAATCGCGACTTCACCTTTCGTCTGCCTGACAACCGTATGTTTCATGGTGAGCGCGACCTTCAGGCGGCTCTCAACGAAATGAGTGGCGAGATAAACCGCCTGCTTGCACGTAGCGAGGTGGAGTCGTGGCAACGGCTGACGCGTGTGCTGACTCACGAGATTATGAATGCCGTGGCTCCTATATCGAGCATAACACAAGCCTACATCAGTTCGCCTCTCGTGAAGGGAACCCCTCTTGAAGAGGGAATGCAGGCTATTCGCGACACAAGCGTCAATCTGCAGACCTTCGTAGAAAGCTATCGCAAACTGACACAACTACAGGCTCCGCATATAGAAGAGGTGAGTATAGACGGACTGACAAGAAGTCTGCGCACGCTCTATCCCTCGATTGTGTGGCACGTGAATATTGGCAATAGCCAGGAAATAGTAAGTGCCGACAGCGGAATGTTGCGACAGGTTATGGTAAACCTCACGAAAAATGCTATAGAGGCAGGCGCTCATAACATCGACCTGCGTCTGGATTATGACGACAAGCGCACGCTATTGCTGGTGAGCAACGACGCTCCACACATACCTCCAAAGGAAGCACGCGAGATATTTGTGCCTTTCTTCACGACAAAACCTTCGGGTACTGGTATAGGACTGCCCCTTTCACGACAGATGATGCTGGCGCAAGAGGGAGACCTTTGGCTTGCCGAAACACCCGTGGCAGGATTTCATACAACCTTTGTCATAGCGGCAAATTCATACGGCTCTTGATTTGCATCATATTGTGCGAGCTTTTCTGTTTTCGGATAGCAGAGTTACCTGAATATTTCTGTAACTTTGCAGTCAGAAAAAGGATAACTAATAATATTGTTTCTGTAGAATGCAAAAGAAAGAGTCTTTTACCAGATGGTTGCCTCTGATAGGGCTGACCTTTGCCGTGTTCGTGTTCAACACTTCTGAATTCATGCCGATCGGTTTGCTTACCGACATAGCTACCGACCTTAATATAAGCGAGGCGCGTGCCGGACTGCTCATCTCGGTCTATGCCTGGGTGGTAGCCATAATGTCGCTACCGTTGATGATAATGGTGTCGAAGATGGAGTTGAAGCGGCTTCTGCTTTCCATAATAGCCTTGTTTGTTGTGAGCCATGTGGCATCGGCATTTGCCGAAGGCTATTACACGCTCATGCTCTCGCGTATTGGCGTGGCTTGCGCGCATGCTATATTCTGGTCGATAGCTCCACCTCTTGCCGTGCGTACTGTACCCGACGGCAAGCGTGCTTTAGGACTAAGTACTATTGCTACAGGTTCGTCTGTGGCTATGGTTGTAGGTCTGCCGCTCGGTCGTGTGGTAGGACTCTATGTAGGATGGCGAATGACATTCCTTAGTATTGCCATCATCTCAGCCTTGATATTCATTTTCATAGCTGTAGTTTTCCCTAAACTGCAGAGCCGTGGCAAGTTCGCTTTCAAGCAGTTACCGGATTTGTTGCACAATAGGGTACTTGTGGGCGTGTTCATCATGTCGGTACTCTTTGCTACAGCCCATTATACCGGCTACAGCTATATAGAACCGTTCCTCGGCAAGGTGGCAGCTTTGTCGCCCGACGTGGTGACGCTTGTTCTTATTGTGTTCGGAGCTTCGGGTATGCTCGGCAGCATATCCTTTTCAAAATACTATATGGCCAACCGTCGTCGCTTCATGTTTGTGATGACCATCGGACCAGCCTTGTGTCTGCTCCTTCTTCAGGTTGCAGCTGCAAGTCTGTTGTCGGTTGTCGTGGTCTGCATTATGTGGGGAGCTATGGCTACAGCCTTCAACATAGCCTTCCTGGACAATACCATTCGCTTTGCACCCGAAAACGCCACTTCTATCGGAATGTCCATCTTCTCGGGTATTTTCAATTTGGGCATAGGTAGTGGTGCCTACGTGGGCGGACTGGTTGTTAGCCATCTGTCGATAGACTATATCGGCTATGCAGGAGGACTCATCGGACTCATTGCCACGCTTTATCTTGCCGTGCGTTATTTCCCTAACATGCGACGAAGGGAAATGGCGCAGCAATAGACGGTTTTGTTGGGATATGACAAAAAACAGGTGGTATTTTGCAAAGTCGAAATGCCATTCTTGTAGATTAACGTATGAAGATTGTGTAAAACATTTAATAAAGGCCTTAATGCGGTTAATTATTAAGGCTTTTTATTCCTTTACCTCACAAATTTTTGTTAATTTTGTAGGCAACTTTGGAGCCATAAAACCATGAATTATGGCATAAGCCCAAATATTAGCAAATATCTTATCATTTTTTATATTTATGGCAAATGTAATTAAGTTACGTAAGGGTTTGGACATCAACCTTAAGGGAAAAGCTGCCGAGCAGAAGTTTCCGGTGAAGGCTGCTGCCCAGTATGCCCTTGTACCTGATGACTTTGTAGGCATGACCCCGAAGGTGGTAGTACGCGAAGGCGACCACGTTAAGGCTGGCGACGCTCTGTTTGTCAACAAGAAGCAGACTGACGTCAAGTTCGCCTCACCCGTGAGTGGAGTAGTGCAGGCAGTTGTCAGAGGCGACCGCCGCAAGGTATTGCGCGTTGTCGTAGAGGCTGACAAGGATCAGCAGTTTGTTGACTTCGGTCAGAAACAGGTGGCTTCGCTTGATGGCGATGCCGTAGTTAAGGCTCTGCTTGAGGCTGGATTGTTCGGCTACATCAACCAGCTGCCTTATGCTGTGTCAACAACTCCCGACCAGAAGCCTCGCGCTATCTTCGTAAGCGCTTTGCGCGACATGCCTCTCGCAGGCAATTTCGAGTTTGAGCTGCAAGGCAACGAGAACGACTTCCAGACCGGTTTGACCGCTCTGTCGAAGATTGCCAAGACTTATCTCGGTATTGGTGCACAGCAGACAAGTTCTGCCTTGACATCAGCCAAGGACGTTGAGGTGAACGTATTCGACGGTCCTTGTCCTGCTGGTAACGTAGGCGTTCAGGTCAACAACATCGCTCCCGTTAACAAGGGTGAGGTGGTTTGGACTGTAGACCCTACAGCCGTCATCTTCTTCGGCCGACTGTTCAACACGGGCAAGGTAGACCTTCGTCGTCTTGTAGCAGTTGCAGGTAGCGAGGTGAACAATCCGGCTTATGCAGAGGTGCTCGTAGGTCAGCCCATCGCAAGTCTTCTGGAAGGCAAGCTCGCTACAACCGAGCATGTGCGCATCATCAACGGCAACCCGTTGACAGGTCGCAAGTGTACAGCTGAGGACTTCGTAGGTGGTCACACTTCAGAGATTTCAGCAATTCCTGAGGGCGATAACGTAGACGAAATGTTGGGATGGATACTTCCGCGTACCAACGACTTCTCGGTCAATCGCAGCTACTTCTCATGGCTCTTGGGCAAGAACAAGGAGTACAGCCTCGATGCCCGTGTGAAGGGTGGCGAGCGCCACATGATTATGAGTGGCGAGTACGACAAGGTGCTGCCTATGGACATCTATGGCGAATATCTCGTCAAGGCAATCATTGCCGGCGACATCGACCGCATGGAGCAGCTTGGCATCTACGAGGTAGCTCCCGAGGACTTTGCCGTGGCAGAGTTTGTCGACTCATCGAAGCTTGAGCTCCAGCACATCGTGCGCAAGGGTCTCGACATGCTCCGCAAGGAGAATGCATAACATTTAATTTAATTACAAAGAGAAAAGTATGAATTTTCTAAGAAAATATCTTAACGACATCAAGCCCAACTTCGAGCCTGAAGGAAAGCTCCACGCTCTCCGCAGCTTGTTCGACGGCTTTGAGACTTTCCTGTTTGTACCCAACCAGACATCCAAGACCGGTGTGAACATTCACGACGCCATCGACTCGAAGCGTATCATGAGCTTCGTAGTAATAGCGTTGCTTCCGGCTTTGCTGTTCGGTATGTACAACGTGGGATTCCAGAACTATAAGGCTGCCGGCGCTTTGGCAGACGCTTCGTTCTTCTCAATGTTCATCTATGGAGCATTACAGGTGCTTCCTAAAATCATCGTCAGCTACGTAGTTGGTCTCGGCATCGAGTTTGCCTGGGCACAATGGAAGGGCGAGGAGATTCAGGAGGGCTTCCTTGTTTCGGGTATCATCATCCCGCTCATCATCCCAGTAGGCTGTCCGTTGTGGGCGCTTGCCATAGCCGTAGCCTTTGCCGTAGTTATCGGTAAGGAGATATTCGGTGGTACCGGTATGAACATCTTCAATGTGGCTCTCGTCACACGTGCGTTCCTCTTCTTCTCTTATCCTACCAAGATGAGTGGCGACGCAGTATGGGTGGCTAACGACACAATCTTCGGACTTGGCAACACTCTGCCTGATACATTCACCTGCGCTACTCCGCTTGGTGAGATTGCCCAGGGAGCAGCTGTCAATAACAGTCTTTGCGACATGATTACAGGTCTTATCCCAGGTTCAATAGGCGAGACAAGCGTTATAGCTATTGCTATAGGTGCTGTCATCCTGCTTTGGACTGGCATCGCTTCATGGCGTACTATGCTCAGCGTGTTCGTTGGTGGTGCTGTTGCAGCCTACACATTCGAGGCTCTCTGCATGACTCCTATCGCATGGTATGAGCACATCGTATTGGGTGGCTTCTGCTTTGGTGCTGTATTCATGGCTACCGACCCCGTCACCTCAGCCCGCACACAATGTGGACAGTACTGGTATGGCGCTATCATTGGCATTATGGCTGTCATCATCCGCGTTATGAACCCTGGTTATCCAGAGGGTATGATGCTTGCCATCCTCTTCATGAACATGTTCGCTCCGCTCATCGACTACTGTGTAGTACAGAAGAACATCTCTAAGCGAATGAAACGTTTGACCAACAAATAACTTTTTGGGAATATGGAAGAAACAAAGAAGAAAGGACTGAACACCAGTTCAAACTCCTATACAATCGTATATTCTGTAGTTATCGTAGTTATCGTTGCGTTCTTGCTTGCCTTCGTGTCTTCTACACTTAAGCCGCAGCAGGACGAGAACGTGGCTCTCGATAAGAAGAAGCAGATTCTCGCAGCTCTTAATATCCGCGACATCGACGGAGCTGAGGCTACAGACAAATATAATAAGGTGATTACTGCCGACGAAATCATCAACCGCGAAGGTGAAGTGATTGAGCAGGGCACACAGGGTGGCACTAAGGCAGGATTCCTCTGCAATAGCGCTTCGATGAAGGAAGGCAAGCTTGCTTTGTATGTTTGCAACGTTGACGGCGAGACCAAGTACGTCATACCGGTTTATGGTATGGGTCTTTGGGGTGGCATCAATGGCTACATTGCCGTAAATGCCGACAAGCAGACTGTCTATGGCGCTTACTTCAATCATGAGGGCGAGACCGCAGGTCTTGGAGCAGAAATCAAGGACTCGCGTGCTTGGCAGGATCAGTTCAAGGGTAAGCACATCTTTGCAGCAGGCAAGGAAGGCGTAGCTCTCTCTGTAGTAAAGAAGAGCGAAGTAAGCGATCCTACTACACAATGCGATGCCGTAACCGGTGCTACACTTACCTGTAACGGTGTGAGCGATATGCTCAAGAACTGCCTGGGTGAGTACACTAAATTCTTAACATCTAAATAAGGAGGAGGAAAAAGATTATGAGTTTGTTTTCAAAAGAGAATAAGGCTGCATTCACCAATCCTCTGAACCTCGACAACCCTATCCTCGTACAGGTGCTTGGTATCTGCTCGGCTCTTGCCGTGACATCACAGCTCAAGCCTGCTATCGTGATGGGTCTTGCCGTGACGGTGATTACAGCATTCGCCAACGTGATTATCTCAATCATCCGCAACACAATACCTAACCGTATACGTATCATCGTGCAGTTGGTAGTAGTTGCAGCTCTTGTTACTATCGTCAGCCAGATTCTGAAGGCTTACGTCTACGACGTGAGCGTAGAACTTTCGGTTTACGTAGGTCTTATCATCACCAACTGTATCCTCATGGGTCGTCTTGAGGCATTCGCCATGCAGAACAAGCCTTGGCCTTCATTCCTCGATGGTGTGGGCAACGGTCTTGGCTATGCCTACATCCTTGTAGCAGTAGGCGGTCTGCGCGAGCTGTTCGGTCGTGGCTCATTGCTCGGCTTCCAGCTTATCCCGCAGAGTGTTTACGATGCAGGCTATCTCAACAATGGTATGATGACAATGCCAGCCATGGCGCTCATCCTCCTGGGATGCGTAATATGGATTCATAGAGCTTACTTTTACAAAGAAAAATAATCAGAAGTAAACAATGGAACATTTAATAAGCCTTTTCTTCAGGTCCATTTTTGTGGACAACATGATATTCGCCTTCTTCCTCGGCATGTGTTCGTTCCTTGCCGTATCGAAGAATGTGAAGACTTCATTGGGACTGGGTCTTGCCGTGACATTCGTATTGCTCGTCACCGTGCCTGTCGACTATCTGTTGCAGACCAAGGTGTTGGGTCCCGACTGTCTGGTTGAGGGCGTAGACCTTTCATATCTGAGCTTCATCCTCTTTATTGCCGTTATCGCAGGTATCGTGCAGTTGGTAGAGATGGTAGTAGAGAAGTTCTCTCCGTCGCTCTATGCGGCTCTGGGTATCTTCCTTCCGCTTATCGCCGTTAACTGTGCCATCATGGGTGCTTCGCTCTTCATGCAGCAGCGCATCAATCTCGACCCGTCCAACTCGCAGTATATAGGTAGTGTTGTTGACGCTCTTGTGTACGCTCTTGGTAGCGGTATCGGCTGGACCTTGGCTATCGTAGCTATGGGTGCCATCCGTGAGAAGATGCAGTACAGCGACGTGCCAAAGCCTCTGCAGGGTCTCGGCATCACATTCATCACAGTAGGACTCATGGCTATGGCTATGATGTGCTTCTCTGGTCTTAAAATATAATAAGGAGGACTCAACGTTATGAATACATCATTTATATTTGCAAGTATCGGAGTTTTCCTTGTTGTGATACTCCTCTTGGTTGTCATCCTGCTCGTAGCTAAGAAGTTCCTTAGCCCGAGTGGTAATGTCAACATCGAAATCAATGGCGACAAGACCATCAATGTGCCCCAGGGCTCTTCGTTGATGACTACACTCAACGAGAATGGCATCTTCCTGCCTTCTGCATGTGGTGGTAAGGCAAGCTGCGGCCAATGTAAGGTTCAGGTGCTTGAAGGTGGTGGCGAGATTCTCGACTCTGAGAAGCCTCACTTCACACGCAAGCAGATCAAGGACAACTGGCGTCTGGGATGCCAATGCAAGGTTAAGTCGGACATGAAGATCAAGGTGCCCGATTCGGTTATGGGTGTTAAGGAATGGGAGTGCGAGGTTATCTCAAACAAGAACGTTTCTTCATTCATCAAGGAGTTCAAGGTTGCCTTGCCTCCGGGCGAGCACATGGACTTCGTTCCTGGTTCTTATGCACAGATCAAGATTCCTGCATACGACTGCATCGACTACGACAAGGACTTCGACAAGGATCTTATAGGCAAGGAATATATCGGCACATGGGAGAAGTTCAACATCTTCTCGCTTAAGGCTCACAATCCAGAGCCGACAGTACGTGCTTACTCTATGGCCAACTATCCTGACGAGGGTGACATCATCACACTTACCGTGCGTATTGCCACTACTCCGTTCCTGCCACGTCCGCAGGTTGGATTCCAGAACGTTCCTACAGGTATCGCTTCTTCATACATCTTCTCTTTGAAGCCGGGTGACAAGGTTATGATGTCAGGTCCTTATGGCGACTTCCATCCTAACTTCACTTCAGGTAAGGAGATGATTTGGATTGGTGGTGGTGCAGGTATGGCTCCTCTGCGTGCTCAGATCATGCACATGACAAAGACTCTTCACACTCGCGACCGTGAGCTCCACTTCTTCTATGGCGCACGTGCTCTTGGTGAAGCCTTCTTCCTTGAGGACTTCTGGGAACTGGAGAAGGAATATCCTAACTTCCACTTCCACCTCTCTCTCGACCGCAAGGACCCTGTTGCCGATGCTCAGGGCGTGAAGTATTACGAAGGATTTGCAGTAAACTGTATCCGCGATACATACTTGAAGGACCACGAGGCTCCAGAGGATTGCGAGTACTATCTCTGCGGACCTCCTATGCTCATCAAGACAGTTACCGACTACCTCGATTCGCTCGGCGTAGACCCAGAGAGCATAATGTACGACAATTTCGGATAAATCTACGATACTGGAATAAACTTATATTAATATTAACAAAGCTGCTGAATATCAGCGGCTTTGTTGTTTTTAAACGATAATTGTTTACTTGTTGGTAAGATTATATTAAACAAGAAGGCGGCTATAGTATGACACCATAGCCGCCGGATTATTCTTAGAATTGTTTGATTGTATTTTCAATCAATGCTGTTTCTGCTTCTGTGAGGTTGTATTTACGATAGAGTTGCTGGTCGATAGTTGCCGTATCTTGAGTCCAGTCAATGTCGGAATGAGTAGTAAAGTCCTGCGAGGGCACGAACATGAACTTCTCGGGCGAGAGGTCTTGCGAGGTGATGGTCTGAAGCATGAGGAATCGTACGAACTTCGTCTTCAGATAAGCCATGTAGTTGGCAGCCTCGTCGGCGTCGGCAAAGGCTCCTCCCACCAGATAGCTCTGCGTGCACACGATGCCTGGGGCGAGTATGGCGAGCGAGGAGAGTATGCGGAACTGTCCGTTGCGGTCGGGTGTGCCGGCATGCTCGCAGGTGGCCTTTGAGAACACCACCTTGTGGAGGTCGATGAGCTGTGTGTTCTTCTTCACCTCGCTGCGCAGCACGTAGCTGTCGTTGCCGCTCGACTTGAGCAGCAGGCAGTCGGCATCGGTCTCGGGGGCGGCTGTGCCTCGGAATGTGGTGACAAATCCGAATGGAGTCTGTCCGCAAACCATGGTGCTGAGCATCGGCACATTGGCTGATGCAGCTTTGTTGATGAGCGTCAGGGCACGGTTGTTGCGCACGAATATAGGGTGCTGGTCGAGTCGGCGCTCGGAGGTGTAGGTGCTGCCGTAGAGGGTGTTGGTGAAGGTGCAGCTGCCGTCGTGCTTGCGGTCCCAGAGGAAGTAGTTGACGCCGCCCGATATGTCGACCGTGGGGAAGCACTCCTTGGAGTCGACAAAGTCGGAAATGGAGCGCAGGTGGCGGTCGGCAAGCATCGACTGTCGGAATGCGTCGAGGCCGCGTCCTCCGGTAAACCATCGTGAGGGCATGATCATGGATATGTAGTCGGGGCACATCTCGCGGGCTGTGTCTACGAAGTGGTTGTAGAGCGGAATGCCGTAGTTGTCCTTCTGTGTGCCTATGTTGACCTGATAGGGCGGATTGCCCACGATGGCGTCAAATTTGAGTTGTTTCATTTTCTTGTTGCTCGAGAAGTTGCGTGGGTCGGTTACTGTGCGTATGAACTTTCGCTTGTAGAGTATCACCTGCGAGTTCATGTCTGCCATGTGGCAGATGTTGACACGGCTGCTGTCGCGATAGCCCATGAGGGTGCGTCGCGTCACGAGGTCGGCCATACGGGTGCGGCACACAGCGTATATGTTGTTCGACACGATGTCGTCCCACAGCTGCTGAGCCTCGTCATCGGTGAGGGTGTCGAAGAGTCCCTGCGACTGGCTGCTGCGCAGCTTGTAGAGCGAGTAAGCCACGTAGAGCGAGTAGAGTCCGGTCTTTGAGGCTATGTCGAGCACCCGCACCTTGGGGTTCATCATGGTGTGCTGTGTGGCGTCGCAGTTGTATACGAAGCGTGGCTCTGACAGCATCTTGCTGTAGGAGTCGTCGAAGAAGCAGTAGCCTCCCAGGGTGTCAGCCATGTGGCGGTTGACGGTCTGCCACGGGGTGAGTATGGTCTCGCGGTCGGGATAGCAGAAGTCGGAGAGTATCTGTGCTATGCAGTTGATGCGGTCGGGCACATACATGGCGTCCGCCTTGTGCAGGCGTGCCACGATGGCCTTGGCTGTGGCTACGAATATGTCTTCGCGATAGAAGTGCTTGAGGCGTTCGAACATGCGCAGCGTGATGCCGGTAGGCATGAATTCGCGCCACGATTCGGGGTCGATGCTTTTGATGAACGAGTCGAGCGTGAGGCCGTCGACGCTTTCCACCGTGCCGTATATCATGAGCGGCAGTCGGGTGGATATCTGGCTCAGTATGGCAAGTGCGCGCTGTCGTGGCGTGAGGCGGCCCGATGCCTCGCGTGCTGCTGTGAGGGCTTCCTTCTCGCTTGCCGAGAGTTCTGTCTTGTTGGGGTTGTTCTTTGTGGCGGCAGGGGTCTTGCGCGGGTTCTTGGTGAGCGTCTCCTTGTTGCGCTGGCGCTCGGCAAGCGTGCCCAGCACCATGGCTTCAGCCACCTGGTCGAGCAGCTTCATGTCCTGCTGGCACAGGTTGTCGAGATTGCCGTAGAGGCAGTCGTCGCGGAATCCGTTGCGTATGAGCGTTTCGGAGTAGGCGGAGTTGATGCTCTGTATGAAGCTCTCGGTGTTGTAGAGGGTGGGCTTGCCTCGCTTTATCTCTACGAGGGGGCAGTAGTGGAGGAATTGGGTGAGTTTCTGTCGGCGCTCGTCGGCATCGTTCGATGATGTGTTGTTGTTGATGTACTGGTCTACAACGGCGAGTGTGCGCTTAGGTGCGAAGTCGATGGCGTAGCACTTCTGCTTGACGCTGCCGTCGGCGTATGGGCTTTGGCATCGGAATATGGTCTGGAAATAGCGCATGCTGCCCGTCTCGGCACTTCCGGCAAGCATTACTACGGCGTTCCATTCGGGTATTGACACACCCATAGTGAGTCGTCCGCACGATAGGGTGATGGTCTTGTCGTGCTGCGCCACGGCTGTCTTCACACGCTCCAGGGCATTTCGCTCGAATCGTGTCTGCTCGTAGATGTCGAGGCGGTCAGACCCAGCCTCGCCGTTGCCAGCCACATTCACTATGTGGTATTCGCGGAAGGGGTTGGTGGGAGAGTCCTTGCCGAGCATCTCAGCCAGGCATCGGGCTGCCATTACGCCCGGCACATACCACAGGGTGTGGTTGAGCGACGGCTGCATGGAGGGGTTGGCATAGGGCATGGAGGAGTCCTTGCCTATGAGCGCTATGAACTTGCGCACGTCGGCCTCGTGTACAAATCGTGTGGAATTGGAATTGTCGGCGGCAGTCTCTGTGCGCAGCAGTTCGGCAAAGTTGAGTCCGTCTGCCTTGGTGAGGCTTCGCATACGGTCGGCAAGGTCGTAGGTGATGATGTTCATCTGTGCCATGCCCTCATAGGGATTGGGGGTGTCGGGATGAAGGGCAGCCCATTGCTCCTTGGCGTGCTGCTCCATGGTGTAGTCCCAGTGGAACACCTCACGTGTGTCGAACATGCGCTGTATGTTGTATGGAGTGCCCGAGAGGTAGAGGGTGCGCAGAGAGCTGTTCTTCTGCAGTTCGGCTATCACCTCCTGTCCGAGTCGTGAGTAGACGCCCTCGTGAGCCTCGTCGACAATCAGGAGGTCCCATTGTGCTGAGAATATGTCGTTGTTCTTCTCTATGCCCTTCTGCTTGTTGACGCGGCGTGAGCCACGCAGGTCTTGCATGGATGCGAAGTAGACGTAATGGACGCTGGAGTCCTTCTGTGCCTGCGCCTCAACGGCTTCGAACGAGAGAGCGCCAGCCGACTGCATTGTAGAGGGCAAGGCCTGCTGGCGTCGGCATCCGTAGAGCCAACCGTCCATTCCCAGTTTGCTGAGCGAGCTGAACCATTCCTCGCGTACGTTGGGGCGGTGGGTGAGTATGAGTGTGCGACGGTAGCCGCATCGGCGTGCCACTTCAAGGGCGCAGAGCGTCTTGCCGAAACGCATCTTGGCATTCCACAGCATGTTGTGCTTGCGCTTGAAGTATCTGACAGTCTGGGCGATAGCCTGCTGCTGTTCGCTTCTAAAATCAATGATATTGTTTGAGTCCATTATATTTGTTTACTAATCAGTCGTTTAAACATTACTTTCTCGCCCTTGAGCGGCGAAGCTCCTCGCCATGCCATGATGTAGCAGGGGAGCTGTGTGCCGGGCACGGTGTGTCTGATGCCGTCCATCTGCCATATGTTCCATGTTATTATCTCGGCTGCCTTGAGCATTATCTCTATGCGTGGCAGCCGTTGCCATCGGTCGAGGCAGTAGTCGCAGAATGTGTTGAACAGGTTTTCCCTTGCAAGAAACACGTTGTCGGCTTGCAGGTCGAATCCGTAGGTGGACTGTAGTGCAAGGAAGGCTTTGTTGAGCCACGTGCGTCGGGCGTTTTCGCTGTCGGTGTGCGGGGTGTTCTCGTTGATTACTCTGAATTTGCGGTCGAGTATGCCTATGCGTTCGCTTAGGGGTATTTCGAGTCCTGAGGTGGAGTCGTATCGGCTTGCCAGGTAAGGGGCTTCGCCGCAGGCAAATTCCATTCGGCGGCTCTGCACATATTTCAGCCATGCCTTGTCGGACGGAAAGGTTACGGGCGAGGCGGTAGGGTGCCACGTATGGGTGCCGTCTGCCTCTACGGTCTCGACGTTGAAGACATCGGGACGGCCGAACCATTGCTCGTCGACGAGATTATTCTGGGCGTTGCATATCCATGCCGGGGTGAACACTTCGGCACACGACTTGGCGCGGGCCGTCTGCATGTGCTCGTGCTTGAAGGCTCGTGGAAGAATGCGGTCGATGTCGTCGGCTGGTAAAATGTCAGCCTGACATCCTTCCATGCTCCGTGTCCGGTCGATGAGTAATGAAGCAAGAATCCGTTTGTTGCTTCTTGTTATTGAGGGCGTGAATGTCAGGTTTGGCACAGAGGTCATTTTTGTGCTTGAGGGTTATGACTATCGGCAAGAGGCTATGATGTCCTGCTGCGTGACACCATAGCCTCCTATATTGTTAGCTCAAAAAATCTTTTTTTACTGCTCGTGAAGCTTTATCTCGCAGTTGTCGAGCGACTCGATGATGGCGAGCGACTCTACTCTGACGCCGCTGTCTCTGAGATACTTGCCTCCGTCCTGGAATGCTTTCTCGATGATGAATCCCATGCCCTCGAGTGTGGCTCCAGCCTGCTGGCAGAGGTCGATGATGCCCTTGGCGGCGTTGCCGTTGGCAAGGAAGTCGTCGATGAAGAGCACGTGGTCGTCGGCTGTGAGATAGTCGCGGCTGATGATTACGTCATACTCGCGCTGCTTGGTGAATGATGTCACCTTGGTGGCGAGCATGTTGCCCATAGTGCTGGGCTTCTTCTTCTTGGCAAATACCACGGGCAGATTCATAAGGAATCCCATCATAATGGCTGGGGCGATGCCCGATGCCTCGATGGTGAGAATCTTGTTGACCTTGGTGCTAGCAAAGCGGCGGATGAACTCCACGGCTATGTCTTTCATCAGATTTGGGTCCATCTGATGGTTTATGAATTTGTCTACTTTGAGAATGCCACCGGGATAGCATTTTCCGTCTTTTAGAATTCGGTCTTTAAGAGCTTTCATAAATGATATTGCTTATGAATTATTTTGTTATTTAAGGCTTGGTTAGGGCCATTTTCTTTCAGTTGGCAAAAATAGCAAATCTTTTTTAAAAAATGGCAATATGGCTGTGGTTTTTGCAAAACAATGGCTACTTTTGTACCTGTTAGCATTCGAAAATGCAGCTTGAAGATGACAAAACTAATATATATAAAATGAGAATAGCAATCATTGGAGCAGGCAATGTGGCCACTCACTTCGCCCTGGCATTGAGTGAAGCTGGCATGCCTCCAACTCAGATCTGGAGCCGCACGATGGAGTCGGCGCAGGCATTGGCAGAGCGTGTGGGATGCCGCCGGGCAACTAACAGCCTGGACGACATAATGGCAGATGCCGATGCATGCATTATAAGTGTCAAGGACCGATACGTAAGAGACATTGCCGAAAGGGTGTGCAGAGAGCGTCGGCAGACGATTTTTATGCATACGTCGGGAAGTGTGGGCATGGACGTGTTTGACGGTTTGAGCGACAACTGTGGCGTGCTCTATCCCATGCAGACGTTTAGTAAGGATAAAGCGTTGGACTTTAAGAAAATACCATGTTTTGTTGAAGGAAATAACGAGGCTTCTACCGAGGCAATAATGAAGCTGGCGTCCACCATTTCGGACAATGTACACTATATGACGAGCGACGACCGCAAATGGCTGCATCTTGCTGCCGTGTTTGCATGCAATTTCAGCAATGCCTGCTATGTTGTTGCCGACGGCATATTGCGTCGTAACGGACTGGACTTTACCGTATTACAGCCATTGATTGAAGAGACGGTTAGCAAGCTGGGCACGTTGGCTCCCATTGACGCCCAGACAGGTCCTGCAGTACGTGGCGACCAGAATATTATGGACTCTCAGGCAGCTATGCTTGCCGACAACGAAAGCGTACAGAAACTGTACATCAAGATGTCGGAAATAATAGCCAAACAGCAAAGCCACAAGAACGTGGAGCCGGGTAAGTGAAACATAGAATCAAGGTAATTATGATAGACTACGATTTGAAGAAAATCAAGGCGATTCTGTTTGATGTCGACGGGGTGCTTTCGGCTGAAACAATACTCCTTAGTTCGGAGGGCGAGCCGCTGCGCACGGTGAACATCAAGGACGGCTATGCCATACAGTTTGCCTGCAAGGTGGGGCTGCGCATCGGCATCATTACGGGCGGCAACACGGCTGCTGTGCGCAAGCGCTATGACGAACTTGGCGTGAAGGACATCTGTATGGGTGCCGGAGTGAAGATTACGGCTTATGAAGAGCTGCTGCAACGCTACGGGCTGAAAGACGAAGAGGTGATGTTCGTAGGCGACGACATTCCCGACCTTCAGGTGATGAAGCGTGTGGGCTGTGCGTGCTGTCCGAAGGATGCCTGTGACGATGTCAAGAGCGTCAGTACCTATATTAGTAACCGTATAGGCGGTCATGGGGTGGGGCGCGACGTGATAGAGCAGGTGCTTAGGGCACAAGGCAAATGGCTCAGCGACGAAGCTGCCTTCGGTTGGTAGACGGCTGGATCGGATTGATATATTATGAAACTGGATTGGCTTGATATATTATTTATAAGGTAATGAGATTGTAATTTAAAAACGTAAGAAATAGACAGATGAAAATAATACTGGCAAGCAATTCGCCCCGTAGAAAGGAATTGCTCAATCAACTTGGACTTGATTTTGAAGTGAGGGTGATGAAAGGCATTGACGAGTCTTATCCTGAAAACCTGCCGTCGAAGGATGTGGCAGAATACATCGCTTCGAAGAAGTCGTCGGCATACACGATAGCCCATGACGAACTTCTCATTACGGCTGACACGATAGTAGTGGTAGGGCAGGATATTCTTGGCAAACCCCATGACCGTGAGGACGCCAGCCGCATGCTGCGCGAGATAAGCGGCAAGACTCATCATGTAATAACCGGTGTATGCATAAGAACGGACAGCAAGCAAAGCCGATTCTCGGTGTCTACCGACGTGAAATTCAAAAAACTCACAGATGGCGAGATTGATTTCTATGTCGATCATTTCAAACCTTATGACAAGGCTGGAGCCTATGGCATTCAGGAGTGGATAGGCTTGGTAGGGGTGGAGTCTATCTCGGGTAGTTTCTATAATGTAATGGGGCTGCCCGTGCAGCGCATCTATGAGGATTTGGCCGCTTTGTTCGGTTTGAACTTGGATAACATCAATCCGTAGCAGTAAAAAAATGTGACACATTTAATATATTTTAGACTCTATATTTCGCCTTAGCGATAATATTTATGTAATTTTGCGTGTGAAAAAGGTCGTCAGACCAAGGTTTTATAAATTTAGAATATAAATTTTTACTGAAATGTCAGAATCAATAGATATCCGCCAACTCAATGCCCGGATAGAACAACAAAGTAGTTTTGTCACCAATTTGGTGACCGGTATGAACCAGGTAATCGTAGGCCAGAAGCACCTTGTTGAGTCGTTGCTTATATCACTTCTTAGCGATGGTCACATTCTGTTGGAGGGTGTTCCGGGATTGGCAAAGACACTTGCCATCAAGACGTTGTCAAGTCTTGTAGACGCAGACTTCAGCCGTATCCAGTTTACTCCCGACCTTTTGCCAGCCGACGTTGTGGGTACTTTGGTGTACTCGCAGAAGGACGAGGCTTTCCATGTGAAGAAGGGTCCGGTATTTGCCAACTTCGTATTGGCCGATGAGATTAACCGTGCGCCAGCCAAGGTGCAGAGTGCGCTGCTTGAGGCAATGCAGGAACATCAGGTAACAATCGGCGAGCAGACATTTGCCCTGCCTAAGCCTTTCCTCGTGATGGCTACTCAGAACCCGATCGAGCAGGAGGGTACATATCAGTTGCCCGAGGCTCAGGTCGACCGTTTCATGCTTAAGGTGGTGATCGGTTATCCTACACTTGAGGAGGAAAAACAGATTATCCGTGAAAATATCAAGGGCGAGCACAAGAATGTGCTGCCGGTAACTACAGCCGAGGAGATAATGAAGGCTCGTGCTGTTGTTGAGGACGTGTATATTGACGAGAAGATTGAGCAGTACATTGCCGATATCGTTTTCGCTTCACGCTATCCCGAGAAGTATGGTCTGGCAGAAATCAAGGATATGATTACATTCGGTGGCTCGCCGCGTGCAAGTATCAGTCTTGCCAAGGCTGCCCGTGCTTATGCCTTCATCAAGCATCGCGGCTATGTAGTGCCTGAGGACGTACGTGCCGTTGTTCACGACGTTATGCGTCACCGTATCGGTCTCTCGTATGAGGCAGAGGCAAGCAACGTAACGAGCGAGGACATTGTATCAAAGATTATAAATAAGGTTGAAGTACCCTAAAAGGGGATAACAATCATTCGATTAATAATGGAAACTTCAGAAATATTAAAGAAAGTCCGCAAGATTGAGATAAAGACCCGCGGACTCAGCCAGAACATCTTTGCCGGCCAGTATCATTCGGCCTTCAAGGGTAGGGGTATGGCTTTCTCTGAGGTGCGTGAATACCAGTTTGGCGACGACGTTCGCGACATTGACTGGAATGTTACTGCGCGTTTCCGCAAACCGTTCGTCAAGGTTTTTGAGGAGGAGCGTGAGTTGACTGTTATGTTGATGATAGATGTGTCAGGGTCGCTCTCGTTCGGTACGCGTCATTGCACAAAGTCGGATATGGCTGTCGAGATTGCGGCAACCATAGCCTTCAGTGCAATCCAGAACAATGACAAGATTGGCGTGATTTTCTTCTCCGACCGTATCGAGAAATTCATCCCTCCAAAGAAGGGACGAAAGCATATCCTGTATATTATACGCGAGATGCTCGACTTCAAGCCGCAGAGCAGCAGGACCGACATAGGCGAGGCTATGGCTTTCTTCACACGAGCCATGAAGCGTCGTGCTACGGTTTTCGTGCTAAGCGATTTTCTTGACAAGAAAGACTTCTTGCGACAAATGCAGATTGCAAGCCGTAAGCACGACATTATGGCAATACAGGTGTACGACGGATGGATGAAGAAGCTGCCTGATGTAGGCTTGATGCGCATTACGGATGCCGAGACAGGACACGAGATGTATCTTGACACGTCAAGCCGCAAGGTGCAGCGAATGCATGCGCAATATTGGGCTGAGTCGGAGGCAAAACTCAAGGACGTCTTCTCGCGTTCGAAAATCGACTGGGTGTCGGTAGCGACCAACGACGATTATGTCAGAGCGATGATGCGCCTCTTCGGTTCACGTATTTAGAGATATTTACATTCAGTCAAAACGGAAATAAATCATAATGAGGCTATTCATTTCATACATGCTGTCATTGCTGTTCTGCGCCACTGTGTGCAATGCTCAGGAAGTGACAGTACAGTCAAAAATAGATTCCATAGCAATACTTATTGGCCAGCAGGCTCATTTGTCGGTAGAAGTGTCGGCAAAGGAAGGAGCTAACGTAGTGTTCCCGCATTTCAAGCGTTCGCAATATTACGTTCCTGGTGTTGAAGTGCTTGAGGAAACGTCGTCCGAGCCAGTTGTCTCGGATGGCATTCTTAAGGTGAGCCATTCATATACGCTTACAAGTTTTGATGAGAAACTGTATCCGTTGCCAGGTATCAAGGTGAAAGTGAACGGCAAGGTGTACACTTCCAACCAGCTTGCCCTCAAGGTGGTAACTTGCGATGTGGACACTCTTCATCCCGAGAAATTCTTCCCTCCAAAGGATGTTCAAGACAATCCTTTCATGTGGAGCGAGTGGACACCATTGATATGGTCGGCACTTGCTGTAATAGTGTTGTGTCTGGCTTTTGCCTATTTGTTGCAGCGATTGAAGCACAACAAGCCAATTATAGCCAAGATTCGCATTGTGAAGGTTGTTCCTCCGCATCAGAAGGCGCTCAACGAGATTGAGAACCTGAAGAAGGTGAACTTTGAGCCGACCGACGACCAAAAGGAATACTACACAAAGCTTACCGAGGCGTTGCGCAAATACATCAAGGAGCGTTTCGGATTTAATGCTATGGAGATGACAAGTTCGGAGATTATCATGCACCTCAAGGCAAATGGCGACGAGAGTATGATGAACGAATTGCAGGAACTCTTCATGACAGCCGATTTGGTGAAGTTTGCCAAATATTCTTCATTGCTTAACGAGAAGGACATGAATCTCGTCAACGCCATCAACTTCATCGACAAGACGAAGCGCGACGACGTTCCGACTGAGGAGAAGATTATGCCTACGCTGAGCGACGACGAGAAGAAGACCAACAAGAACCACATGGTGATAACGTCGTTACTATGGTTGATAGGCATAGCAGCATTTGTTTTGGTGGTTTACATAGTCTACAATGCATGGCTGTTGTTGGAATAAGAAAAACGAATGACAATGGAATTTGCTAATAAAGAATACTTTATACTCATCTTACTGTTGATTCCGTACATTGTATGGTATCTGTTATATCGTAAGAAAAGCGTGCCGTCGATGCGTGTCAGCACAACCGAAGCCTACCGCTACGGCTACAGTACATGGCGCACACGTCTGGTTCACGTTCCGATGGTGCTGCATTGCATCTGCTACACTTTGCTCGTATGCGTATTGGCACGTCCTCAGACACACAATGCGTGGGACACGAAGTCGGTAGAGGGCATTGACATCATGCTGGCTATGGACGTTTCTACCTCAATGCTTGCCGAAGACCTCAAACCTAACCGTATGGAGGCTGCAAAGAACGTGGCTGCGGAATTCATAGCCGGACGTCCTAACGACAATATTGGTCTTACCATATTTGCCGGAGAATCCTTCACACAATGTCCTATGACAACCGACCACACGTCTCTGTTGTACATGTTGCAGTCGGTACGTACTGACATTGCTGCCAGAGGCATCATCTCTGACGGAACAGCCATTGGTATGGGATTGGCAAATTCTGTGTCGCGTCTGAAGAGCTCTAAGGCAAAGAGCAAGGTGGTAATCTTGCTTACCGACGGTAGTAACAATATGGGCGACATCTCGCCTATGACGAGTGCTGAGATTGCCAAGAGCATGGGCATAAGAGTCTACACCATTGCTGTAGGCACCAATAAGGTAGCTCCATATCCGGTACCCGTGGCTGGAGGAATACAGTATGTAAACATGCCGGTAGAGATTGACACCAAGACTCTCGAAGATATTGCCCAGACAACTGGCGGCAGTTCTTATCGTGCCACCAACAACAAAGAGTTGTCTAAGATTTACAAGGACATCGACACACTTGAAAAGACCAAGATGGACGTAAAGCGCTTCTCAAAGCGTTACGAGGCTTATCAGCCTTTTCTCCTCCTGGCTGTCCTCATGCTGCTTGTAGAGATTGTCTTGAGAAACACAGTACTTCGTAAAATTCCATAAAGCGAAACAGTATGTTTAAATTTGCAGACCCATCATATCTATGGCTGTTGGTAGCCGTAGTCTTGCTTGTCGTTCTAAGATTCTATAATCTCTGGAAACGCCGTCGTCTGATGTCGCGTCTTGGCGACAAACAGCTGTTGGCGGCAATGATGCCCGATGTGTCAAGAGGCCGTCCTACGGTGAAGTTCTGGTTGCTTATAAGTGCATTGGCGCTTATGATCGTTATGCTTGCACGTCCTCAGATGGGGTCGAAGATATCCAACGACAAGCGCAACGGCATTGAGACGATAATAGCCTTGGACATAAGTAATTCGATGCTTGCCCAGGACGTTGTTCCGTCGCGACTCGAAAAGAGCAAGATGCTCGTAGAGAGCCTTGTCGACAATTTCACTAACGACAAGATTGGTCTTGTCGTGTTTGCGGGCGACGCTTTCGTGCAGTTGCCTATCACAAATGATTATGTGTCGGCCAAGATGTTTCTTCATGACATTAGCCCGTCGCTTATAACCACTCAGGGCACCGACCTTGCCCGTGCCATAAATCTCTCAGCAAGCAGTTTTACACAGCAGCAGGGAGTAGGACGTGCCATTATTGTCATTACTGATGGTGAGGACCATGAAGGTGGTGCAGAGGAGGCAGTCAAGGCTGCGCGCAAGAAAGGTATTAATGTCTTCATATTGGGAATAGGTAGTACCAAGGGTGCGCCAATCCCCGTTGGTGGCGACTATCTAAAGGATGCTTCGGGCAATGTCGTTATGTCTGCTCTCAACGAGGATATGTGTCGTAGTCTGGCTCAGGCTGGCAGCGGTTCGTACATTCATGTCGACAATACTAATGATGCTCAGGAGAAGCTCAACAGCGAGTTGGCTAAGCTTCAAAAGGGCACCACTCAGGATGTGGTTTACAGTGAGTATGCCGACCAGTTTCAGGCTTTCGGCCTTATTGTCATCCTTCTTCTGATAGTAGAGGCATGCTTGCTTGAAGCAAAGAACCCACGATTCAAGAATGTTTTCCTTTTCAAGAAGAAGACATAAATAGAAGAAAGGCATAAATAATTCCATAATCAAGAGAAAAATGAGAATTGCTATAATTATAATTATGTTGGTAGCCTCGATGGTTGACGTAAGCGCACAATCCGACCGTCGTAGCATACGTAGTGGCAACCGTCAGTATCGCCAGCAGAATTTTGTTAAGGCAGAGGCCGAATACCGTAAGGCTGTTTCGGCCAACAGTTCGAATCCACAGGCTTTATACAATCTGGGCTGTGCCTTGATGATGCAGAATAAGGACTCGTTGGCTACTGTACAGTTTGAGAAAGCCGGACGCTTGGAGAAGGATCCAAAGCGCAAGGCTATGGTCTATCATAATATCGGATTTATCTGCCAGAACCATCGTCTGTATTCTGAGGCAATCGAGGCTTACAAGGAGAGTCTTCGAAATAATCCGTCCGACAACGAGACACGCTACAATCTTGAATTGTGCAAACGTCTGAACAAGTCGAACAAGCAAAAGCAAAAACAGCAGAACAAACAAAACAAACAGAATAACGACAAGAAAAAAGACAATAAGAAAAAGCAGGAAGAAAAGAACAAGCCGCAGCAGCAAAAGTCTGAAGAGCAAAAGCAGAAGATGAGCAAGGATAACGCCGAGCAGCTGCTTAACGCTGCCATGCAAAACGAGCAGGCTACGCAGCGCAAGGTTAAGGAAGCGCAACGTGCAGGCAAGTCAAAACGTCTTGAGAAAAACTGGTAATAAGAAAATAAACTTTCAATGGGAAAGCTAATGACAAAGCTAAATAGAATGAAACGGACTATATTGTTTTATGTTCTGTGCGTATTTACATTATGTACTTACGCACAGGGCATTTCTGTTTCTGCCCCGTCGCATGTAGCGACTGGTGAGAACTTCCGTCTGACGTATAGTATAAACGCTCAAAGTGTGGACGACTTCCGGGCTGCCAACATTCCTTCGGGTCTTGAGGTGATAGCAGGTCCGTATACGTCCTATCAGTCAAGCTATCAGATGATAAACGGACATACAAGTCGTTCGGCAAGTGTCACCTACACCTATACTCTGTATGCCGAGAAGGCAGGTAACTACACCATTCCTGGTGCGCATGCTAAGGTGGATGGCAAGACTATCGGTTCGCAATCAGTACACATAAGGGTGTCTGGTGCTGCAAAGAGTGGCGGTTCGTCGGCTCCTAAAAATCATGAAGAACAGACCTACGATGTCAATAATTCCGGACATATCTCAGCCAAGGATCTGTTTGTGAAGGTTAGTGCCAATAAGAAACGCGTGCATGAGCAGGAACCAATACAGCTCACTTACAAGGTCTACACACTTGTCGATTTGACTTCGCTCGATGGCAAGATGCCCGACCTTACTGGCTTTCATACCCAGGAAATAAAACTGCCACAGCAGAAGAGCTTCCATATAGAGAAGGTCAACGGTCGCAACTATCGTTGTGTTACTTGGAGTCAATATGTAATGTATCCGCAGATGACGGGCAAATTGCAGATTCCGAGCATTACATTCAAGGGTGTTGTGGTGGCTCGTAACAACTCTGTAGACCCCTTTGAAGCTTTCTTCAATGGTGGTTCGGGCTATGTGGAGATAAAGCGTGACATCGTGGCTCCAAGCTTGAACATTGAAGTACTTCCGCTTCCCGCCAAACCTGCAAACTTCAGCGGTGGTGTGGGACGTTTCAATATTTCTGCCCAGCTACTTGGACGTGGCTCATACAAAGAAGGCGACCCCGTCACTTTGCGTGTAGTGGTTGGCGGCAACGGCAACCTTAAACTAGTAAAGCAGCCTGTTGTCAATTTCCCCAAGGATTTTGACAAATATGATCCTAAGGTTACCGACCGTACCCGTCTTACTGCAAATGGTATTGAGGGCAATATGGTTTACGACTATCTTGTTGTGCCACGCAACCAAGGCAAATATACGATTCCTTCGGTAGAGCTGAATTATTATGATGTGGCAGCCGATGCCTATAAGACCATCCGTACTCAGCCTATAGAGATTAATGTAGGTAAGGGCGACGGAAAGAAGTCGTCGGTAACCGATTATTCGGGCGTGGAATCGTCCGACATCCGTGCAATCAAGACTGGCGAATCGACATCCGGTAAAGGCTATTCGTTCTATCGTTCAGCTTATTACTGGTTGGGACTTATAGTGCCTTTCGTGTTGTTCGTGAGCATTATTGTTTACCACCGCAATCGGGTACGCGAGAATGCCGACGTAGCACGTATGAAGGGCAAGCGCGCCAACAAGGTAGCAACCAAACGTCTGAAGAAGGCTCTGCAGCTTCTGAATGCCGGTCGTCAGGATTTGTTCTACGACGAGACTTTGAGAGCGCTGTGGGGTTATGCTGGTGACAAGTTGAACATGCCAGTAGAACTACTTTCGCGCGAAAACATTGCTGCAAAGCTTGAAGAGTGTGAGATAAGTCGCGACACTATCGACAAGTTTATTGCTGCTCTTGACGAGTGCGAGTATGAGCGTTATGCTCCAGGCGATGTAGGTGGCAATATGATGAAAACATACGATACAGCTATGATAGCTATTACTGACATAGAGGGCGATTTGAAATCGTCGCATGACAAGCGTGATGCAAAGACTGCATCTTCATTATCCATTGTAATCATAGGTTTTGTATTGTCGTTGTGCAGTCTCGGAGTCTCTGCTGCTGACAAGTCAGAGGCAGATTTGGCTTATACAAACGGCAATTTTATACAGGCAGCCAAGATTTACAACGAACTTTTGAAGGCAGATGAAAGCGCAACGCTTTATTATAATTTAGGCAACGCCTACTATCGTTTGGGCAATATCGGTCAGTCGGTAGTGGCGTATGAGAAGGCTCTGCGCCTCGCTCCTCAGGATGAAGACATACGTGCCAATCTCAAATTTGTCCACAGTAAGACCATCGACCGCGTGTCTTCGGGTTCGCGTATGTTCTTTGTCGATTGGTATGAGTCGATGCTCAATCTTTGTGGCATAGATGGTTGGGCTGGCATTGGTGTAGCTTCATTCATTGTAATGCTTCTGCTTATTGCTGTCTATTTCCTATGTGGTAGGGTCGTGCTGCGTAAGGTGGGCTTCTATGGAGCGTTGCTTTCGTTCGTCATATTCATTATGTCCAATCTCTTTGCCTGGCAGCAACTGCGTGCATTCAATGCTCATGATCGTGCAGTTGTAGTGCGTCCGTCAGCACAAATCAGAAAGACTCCTTCAGATACAAGTGCAAGTGCCTTTGTGCTTCATGAGGGCACGTCGGTAGTTATTACCGATAGCTTGATGAAGGGATGGTTGGGCATCCGTCTTGACGATGGTCGTGAGGGATGGATTAAGAGCAATCAGGTAGAAGTGATATAATTCAAGATTTTTCAAATAATATAATAAAACCATTCGCAATAATGCTGTTAGATATCCAGACGTTTTTGGCAAACGACAGACTTGTTCTGTCATGGTTTAATGGTAGCAACTCCGTCTTTCTCGACGGATGGATGTCTGCCCTTACGTCAGGCTTCACATGGGTGGCGCTGTATGCGTCGCTGTTCTATCTTGTGGTCAAGAACAACGAAACCATGAAACAGATAATGCTTGTTGTGGGGTGTGCTTTGGCTTGTGTGGCATTGGCCGATATCATGGCCGATGTCATTGTTAAGCCTCTTGTCGAGCGTTGGCGACCAAGCAACGACCCCATATTCAAGTATGATGTGGCGGTAGTGGATGGCTGTCGTGGTTCGTCTTATGGATTTTTCTCGGCTCATGCTGCCAACACTTTCTCTTTAGCGCTGTTTTTCTGCATGGTTGTAAGGAGTCGTGTCTTGAGCGTGGCTCTTGTGCTTTGGTCGCTCATCAACTGCTATACTCGAATGTATCTCGGCCTGCATTACCCCTCCGATATTGTTTGCGGCATTCTTTGGGGTAGTGTATGTGCTATAGGAGTTTACTTCTTTTACTTGCGAGTGAGTCGCAAAATGTTTGGTGAGGACAATTATGTGTCGACCCAGTACACATCAACGGGCTATAGACTCTGCGATGTTGACATTGTGGTTCTTGTGCTTGTGTCGACAGTTCTTATCACATTATTCAGGGCTTTGTTTATTTATTAAGACCATATTATTGTAACTATATTATTGAAATCTCAGTAAGATAAAAATTGAAAATGGAAACAAAACATATACATATTAAGGACTATAACTATTCTCTACCCGACGAGCGTATTGCCAAGTTCCCGCTTGCACAACGCGACCACAGCAAGTTGCTTCTTTATAAGCATGGTGAGGTGTCGGAAGATGTTTTCTATAATATTCCTAATCATCTGCCTGAGGGTGCTCTTATGGTGTTCAACAACACCAAGGTAATCCAGGCACGTTTACACTTCCGCAAGTCTACTGGTGCGCTCATCGAGGTCTTCTTGCTCGAACCTTATGCACCTGCCGACTATGAGCAGATGTTTCAGACAACGGGTTCGTGCTCTTGGCTCTGCATGATTGGCAACTTAAAGAAATGGAAGGGTGAGACGCTTCGTCGTACCTTTGAGGTTAAGGGACGTGAGGTGACTCTCTCTGCCGAACGTCGTGAGGATGTCGGCAAGAGCTATCGTGTCGATTTCTCATGGGATGATAATACAGTGTCCTTTGCCGAATTGCTCGACTCAGTAGGCGAGTTACCAATACCTCCTTATCTTAATCGTGAAACTCATGAGAGTGACAAGACAACTTATCAGACAGTATACTCTAAAATCAAGGGCTCCGTGGCTGCTCCTACGGCAGGTCTGCACTTCACTTCTGATGTGCTCGCATCGCTCGATGCTCATGGCATCGACCGTGAGGAGGTTACTCTACATGTTGGAGCTGGAACATTCAAACCCGTAAAGTCTGAGGAAATTCAAGACCATGAGATGCATACTGAATACATTTGTGTGCATCGTCAGACTCTCGAAAAACTCATTAAGCATAATGCATGTGCCATCGCCGTAGGTACTACGAGTGTTCGCACGCTTGAAAGTCTTTACTATATGGGTGTTAAGCTTGAGAAGAATCTTGACCTCTCTGAAGATGAATTGCACGTATGTCAGTGGGAGCCTTATGAAGGTGAAACCTTCGAAATGGCAGCTAATGTTACGCCTCTTAAGGCCATACAGAACATTCTTGCTTATCTCGACCGTCACTCGCTTAATTCGCTCCATTCAAGTACGCAGATAATCATAGCCCCAGGCTACGAATATAAGATTGTCAAGATGCTCGTTACAAATTTCCATCAGCCACAGTCTACGTTGCTGTTGCTCGTGAGTGCATTCCTGCATGGAGATTGGCATAAGATTTACGATTATGCTTTGGCGCACGACTTCCGATTCTTGAGCTACGGAGACAGTTCGTTGCTCATCCCATAGTGTGAGCAGTCCATATTATTAAATAAAGAAACAGATTACAATTATGAAAATAGGTGATAAAGTACAATTTCTCAGCGAAATCGGTGGCGGAAAGATTGCTGGTTTTCAAGGTAAAGACATTGCCTTGGTTGAGGACGAAGACGGATTTCAGATACCAACTCCCATTTCCGACCTTGTAGTGACAGGTAGCGGCGAAGAATATTCTTCTTCGCGTTCGGCAGTCAAGAAGGGTGGGGCAGAACAGGTTTCTGAAACTGCCGATCCTGATACGTTCAACATGTCGGTAAAGGCGAAAATCAACGCTACCATCGATGATGAACTTGTTGAAGAGGATGAATATGATGCAGCCGACCGTGAGATTACCTACCGTGCTAAGGTAGAAGAGCGCAAGGGTGGCAACGTGCTTAACCTCTATTATGCTTTTGTTCCTGAGGATGTCAAGAATATCTCGAAGTCTACATTTGCCTGCTATTTGGTCAACGATAGCAACTACTATGTACATTATCTCTATATGAGTGTTGACGGCCATTCGTTCAACCTGCGCGGTGAGGGCGAACTTGAACCCAATACCAAGCTCTATATTGAGAGCTTTGCACTCGACCAACTCAACGAAATTGACCGTGTACGATTCCAGCTTCTCTCGTTCAAGCGTGATAAGGATTTCGTAGCTAAACCTGTTTGCGATGTACAGTTCCGTATTGACAAGGTGAAGTTCTACAAGTTGCACACATTCCAGTCAAACGATTTCTTCGAAACTCCTGCTCTGCTCTATCCCGTGGTGAAAAACGACGAGGTAGCACAGCTCAAACCTATTGAGGCTGAAAAACTTATATATGTAGAGTCTGATGAGACTGAAACTAAGAGCAAGAAAGATGTTCAATCTAATGTTTCTTACAGCAAGTTGAAGGGACTTGAATCGCTCAATACTCCAAAGCACGCCAAGTCGAAAAAATCATCCAATGAGCCTCTTGTTGTCGACCTCCATGCTAACGAACTCCTTGAGACTACTGCAGGAATGGGTACGTCTGACATATTGAACTATCAGCTTGACTACTTCCGTAGAACCCTTGAGGAGAACAAGCATAATAAAGGTCTTCATATAGTGTTCATTCATGGCAAGGGTGAAGGCGTGCTTCGTCATGCTATAATCAATGAGTTGCGCTATCGTTATAAGAATTATCCTTATCAGGACGCCTCTTTCCAGGAATATGGTTATGGGGCTACACAGGTAACAATCAGATAATATAGAAATGAAGTACGGTTACATCACAGTTGCGTCGGCCATTCCTTCGGTGAAGGTTGCTGATGCCGATTACAATATAAAGCAAATAGAGAGTCTCACAGCTCAGGCTGAAGGTAAAGGGGCTGAGATTATCGTATTCCCTGAACTTTCAGTCACGGGCTACACTTGTCAAGACCTTTTTGCACAACAGACGCTTATTGAGCAAGCTGAAATGCAGATTCTGCAGTTGCTCGACTTCTCTCGCAAACTCGATATTATTTGCGTTGTGGGAGCGCCAGTGTGTATTGGTTCTGGGCTGTACAACTGCGCTGTAGTGTGCCAGCATGGCAATATCCTTGGTATAGTGCCCAAGCGTTATCTGCCTAATTACGCTGAATTCTATGAAAAGCGTTGGTTTGCTTCTGTTGACAATATTGTACGTCCTACAGAAGTACGTTTTGCTGGCAACACCATTATCGTACAACCTGGTATTCAGCTGTTCCAGACTTGCGACGGGGTGAAGTTTGGCATAGAACTGTGTGAAGACCTTTGGGCACCAGTTCCACCGTCAAACGACATTGCTCTCGCAGGAGCAGATATTATTCTCAATCTTTCTGCCAGCGACGACCTTATTGGCAAGAATGCCTATCTGCGTTCCCTACTCTGTCAGCAAAGTGCTCGCTTGATATGTGGTTACGTATATAGCTCATGTGGATTTGGTGAGAGTACTCAGGATGTTGTCTATGGCGGCAATGCGTACATTTGTGAAAATGGAACTATGGTGGCAGAGTCGGAGCGTTTTGCTCTTGACGAACAACTCGTGATAAATCAGATTGATGTAGACAAGTTGCGCACCGAACGCCGTAAGAACACATCGTTCGTACAGGCAAGTGCCAATAATGATAATCCGGTAACTATCATTTCTACAGATGCAGTCGAACCTCGTGATTTCACTCTTCTGCGCAACGTCAATCCTCATCCATTCATACCTACAAGCAATGATATGTTTGCTTCTTGCGATGAGATTTTCTCTATTCAGGTGTGTGGTCTTGCCAAACGCCTTGTACACACTTGCTCAAAGCGTGTAGTACTTGGCATAAGTGGCGGCTTGGACTCTACTCTTGCGCTGCTGGTTTGCGTTAAGACATTCGACAAACTTGGCTACGACCGTAAGGGCATTATTGGTGTTACCATGCCTGGTTTTGGTACTACCGACCGTACTTACAACAATGCTATTTCGCTCATGCAGAGCCTTGGCATCACAATTCGTGAGATACCTATCGGCAAGAGCGTAACTCAACATTTCGAGGATATCGGACACGACATCAACGTTCATGATGTGACTTACGAGAATGGACAGGCTCGTGAGCGTACGCAGATTCTCATGGACTTAAGCAATAAGTTGGGCGGCTTAGTCATTGGTACTGGCGACCTTAGCGAACTTGCACTTGGTTGGGCAACATACAATGGCGACCACATGTCAATGTATGGAGTCAATGCCAGTATTCCGAAGACTCTCATACGCTATCTTGTTGGTCATGTGGCAAATAATAGTGTTGATGAACAGTCGCGTCTGACGCTGCTCGATATTATCGATACTCCGATTTCGCCAGAACTTATCCCTGCCGACGAGGATGGCAACATAAGCCAGAAGACTGAGGATCTTGTGGGCCCATACGAACTGCACGACTTCTTCCTCTATTATTTCTTGCGTTTCGGATTCCGTCCTGCCAAACTCTTTATGCTTGCTCGTCATGCTTTTGATGTGGCAACTTACGATGACGACGTAATCAAGCATTGGTTGCGTACTTTCATTCGACGTTTCTTCCAGCAGCAGTTCAAGCGCTCATGTTTGCCCGATGGTCCTAAGGTTGGTAGTGTTTCACTCTCGCCACGCGGCGATTGGCGCATGCCTACCGATGCCGCTTCAACGCTGTGGTTGGCAGAATGTGATACGCTTTAAAGTCGCTAAATATCCACTAAACATTAATAAATGGAAAAGACAGCCAAAGCAAAGAAGGCTCCCGTGTATCTGACAAAAATTTCGCGTGAAACTTTCGACAAGCTTAAGGAGCAAATCTTGCACGTGCTTGTCGTTGAGAAACGCTATCGCGAAAGAGGCTTCTCAGCCCATCAGTTAGCTGAGATGCTACATACCAATACGCGCTATGTTTCTATCGTGCTCAGCGTGCGCTATCATGCTAACTTTGCGCAGTTTATAAACAAGCTGCGCATTGAAGAGGCAATGGCTTTGTTGCAAGACCAACGTTATGCCAATCTACGCATTGAGGAGATTTCTGATATGGTTGGGTTTGCCAATCGTCAGTCGTTCTATAGAGCTTTCTGCCAGATTGTTGGCAAGACTCCTCGACAGTATCAGGAGCAACTGTAATAAATATCTTAATTACAATGACAGAACAATTCAACTATACCGACGAGCGTTTTGCCGACATACAGATGCTCCGCTATCGTCTCGACGGATTTGAGAGTCTGACGCTTCGTCAGAAACTCTACATTTATTATCTCGCTAAGGCTACACTGTGCGGTCGTGATATTACGACCGCACAGTTTGGCCGATATAATCTACGCATACGCTTCCTGCTTGAGGCTGTCTATGAGGGCTACTCTGGCAATCGTCAGACGGACGAGTTTTGTGCCGTTGTTGATTATTTGAAGCGTGTGTGGTTTGCCAATGGCATTCATCATCACTATGGATGCGAAAAATTTATTCCAGGGTTTACTGAGGACTATTTCCGCAGTGTCGTTTTGAACACAGCAAAATTCTTTGCCGCACAGGCAACTTCTGACAACGTAACTGATAACTCTTCGCAGTACAGCAAGCAACTTTCCGACAGCGCATGGGTTAGCAACGAATTGAACGAATTGTGCCCCATAATGTTCAATCCTGCCATCATGCCCAAGCGCGTCAATCAGCGTGCTGGCGATGACCTTGTGAAGACCTCGGCTTGCAATTTTTATGACAATGTAAGTCAGAAAGAGGTGGAGGACTATTATGCACAAATGCGCAATGCCGACCCCGATAAAGCAACTCCCATTTCTTATGGCCTTAATTCTACGTTACGTCGTACAGACAACGGTTCTATCGTAGAGGAAGTATGGCGTGAAGGTGGCTTATATGGCAGTGTAATCAAGCAGATTATTTACTGGCTTACAAAGGCTTCTGCTGTGGCTGAGAACGAACAACAGGTTGAAATTATAAGTCTTCTTATAGAATATTACCGCACTGGCGACCTCCATGTTTTCGACAAGTATTCTATTGAATGGTTGAAGGAGCATGAGGGACGTATCGACTTTATCAATGGTTTCATTGAGGTGTATGGCGACCCGCTTGGACTGAAAGGTTCGTGGGAGGGTATTGTACACTATAAAGACCCGGTAGCAACGCAGCGCACACTTACTCTTTCTGGCAATGCACAGTGGTTTGAAGACCACTCTCCGGTTGACCCTCGATTCCGTAAACCAAAGGTTGTTGGCGTTACTGCCAATGTCGTTTGTGCTGCAATGCTTGGTGGCGATGAGTATCCGTCAACGGCTATTGGTATCAATTTGCCCAATGCTGATTGGATACGTGCTCAATATGGTTCCAAGAGTATTACTATAGGCAACCTGACACATGCTTACAATCAGGCATCACGAGGCAATGGCTTTATTGAGGAGTTTGCAATCAACGACGAGTCTACTCGCTCTCTTATAAGTCTCTATGGAGATTTGTGCGACGATTTGCATACCGACCTCCATGAGTGTCTCGGTCATGGTTCTGGTCTGTTATTACCTGGTGTCCCTGCCGATGCTCTTGGCTCATATGGCTCAACAATAGAGGAGGCACGTGCCGACCTCTTCGGATTATACTACATCGCTGACCCGAAACTTGTGCAACTTGGACTTACCCCCAATGCCGAAGCCTATCGTTCTCAGTATTATACATACATGATGAATGGTCTGCTTACTCAGCTCACACGCATCAAGCCTGGCCACCAGATTGAGGAGGCTCACATGCGCAACCGAGCCCTCATCGCACGATGGGTGCTCTGTCATTATCCAAATGCCGTACAGCTTGTGCTACAGGAAGGCAAGACCCGTGTGCAGATTTCCGACTATGAGCATCTACGCGACGCTTTTGCTGCTCTGCTCGGTGAGATACAGCGCATAAAGAGCGAGGGCGACTATGAGGCTGCTAAGACTCTTGTCGAACAATACGCAATAGATGTCGATGCCGACTTGCACACAGAGTTGCTCGAACGCTATCGTTCTCTCGGCATTGCACCATACAAGGGTTTTATAAACCCACATATGACGCTAATCACTGACACTGAGGGTACTCCCACAGATGTTGTTGTTGACTACAGTGAGAAGTACGATGAACAGATGATGCGCTACTCGCGCGAGTACACCTCAAACTCATGAATGAACAATATATTATGGAAACATCCGAACAGGTAAAACAGATAAAGCGTTCATTTAGATTGTTTATGAACGGAGTCACTGCTGCCTCGATGCGTAGCAAGGGACTTAACTACAAGATAAATTGGGGCGTTCAATTGCACGATTTAAAACGTATGGCGGCTCAGTATGGTCACGATGCAGAATTGGCTTCTGCATTGTGGGCTGAGAATGGTGTGAGAGAGTGTCGGTTGTTGGCTACGCTGATAATGCCTGCCGACCAAATGTCTGCCGATGAAGCTATTGATTGGGCAACGTCTGCTGATATAACATCCGAGATAATGGAGATGGCTGTGTTCAATCTGTTCCAGCATCTTCCGTATGCTGATAGTCTTGCACACACCATGCTTGATAACGACAATATGGTAATCCGTGCTGGAGCCTATCATCTTGTGTGTAGGTTGCTCAAACGTGGCTGTTCCGTCAGTGCTGCTACTATAGAAAAACTTCTTGATGTGGCTCGTATCGACATTCTGACAACCGACCGACAATTGCTTCGTGCACTCGTATCGTGTTTGCAATATATGGCGTCTACAGACCATACTCAGGCTAAAACAGCTGCCACCGTACTGAATGACGCTGGATTTGACGCTTTTTAGCATATCTTCTTGGTTGAATTGCCAAAAAAACGTAACTTTGCAACATGATGCAAGAAGATGCTATACAAAATGCACATGCTACACTAGCTCGAAGCTTGCAGGCCATGAATTGTCGCTGTACACCCGAACGACGAGCCATACTTGATGCAGCATGCTCTATGGATGCTCCTTTCTCTATAGCAGACATTGCAGCTAAGTTGACAAACGAAGGTTTTAAGGTTAGTCGGGCCACACTTTACAATACGCTACGGCTACTTGTCGATTTGCGACTTATAGTATGTCTTAGAATGCAAAACTGTACACGCTACGAAGTGGTTGATCCTACGCGTGCAAGATGCCGGCAGGTTTGTACAGTGTGTGGTCGTACGACAGATATCTGTGCACCTACCGAAGTGGAACTGTTGCCAGGAGCTAAAACGCGACGGTTTCGTCCCACTGCTTATGCACTTTACGTATTTGGTCTGTGTGCTTCATGCCAGCGACGAGCGTGTCAAGACGCAAATATTAATAAAAAACATACTCGGTCCTCAGGGACAGAGAAAGAAAAATAAGGAAATATATGAACAAAGGAAAAGTTGACGTCCTGCTCGGATTGCAGTGGGGCGACGAAGGTAAGGGCAAGGTTGTTGACGTCCTCACCCCGAAGTATGATGTGATCGCACGTTTTCAGGGCGGTCCTAATGCAGGCCACACACTTGAGTTTGAAGGCCAGAAGTATGTACTCCGCAGCATCCCGTCGGGCATTTTCCAGGGAGGTAAGGTCAACATCATCGGCAACGGTGTAGTTCTCGCTCCCGACCTCTTCATGCAGGAGGCTAAGGATCTTGAGAAGAGCGGACATGACCTTAAGAGCCGTTTGCACATCTCTAAGAAGGCTCATCTCATTATGCCTACACACCGTGTGCTTGATGCTGCTATCGAAGCTTCTAAGGGCAAGAACAAGGTAGGTACTACAGGCAAGGGCATTGGTCCTACATACACTGATAAGGTGTCGCGCAACGGACTCCGTGTGGGCGATATCATCGACAATTTCCAGGTGAAATATGAGGCTCACAAAGCTGCTCACCTCAAGCAGATTGCAGCTCTTGGCTACACCGACTTCGACATCACCGAGACTGAGAAGACATGGATGGAGGGCATTGAATATCTCAAGCAGTTCCAGATTGTCGATTCAGAGCATGAAATCAATCGCGTTTTGCGTTCAGGCAAGGACATTCTCTGTGAGGGTGCTCAGGGTACAATGCTTGACGTTGACTTCGGCTCATATCCTTTCGTAACTTCTTCAAATACCATCTGTGCCGGTGCTTGCATCGGATTGGGTATCGGTCCTAACCGTATTGGCAATGTTTATGGTATTATGAAGGCTTATTGTACACGTGTTGGTGCTGGTCCTTTCCCCACAGAGTTGTTTGACGAGACTGGCGACAAGATTCGCGACCTTGGTCACGAATACGGAGCCGTTACAGGTCGTGAGCGCCGTTGTGGTTGGTGCGACCTCGTACAGCTTAAGTACTCTGTCATGATCAACGGTGTTACCGAACTCATAATGATGAAGAGCGACGTGCTCGACGGCTTCCCCGTTATCAAGGCTTGTGTAGCTTACGAGTTGCCTGATGGCACACAGACTACTGAGTTGCCTTACGAACTGTATGATGCAAAACCCGTATATAAGGAATTCAAGGGTTGGAACGTTGACATGACACGCTTTACAAGCGAGGATCAGTTCCCAGAAGAGTTCAATGCTTATGTCAAGTTCCTTGAGGAGTATCTTGAGACACCAATACGCATTATCTCAATAGGCCCGGACCGCGACCAGACAATCGTTCGCAAGTAGTTCTTTATTTTATATTAATAAATGGCAAAACCAAGTATACCAAAGGGTACGCGCGACTTCTCGCCCGTCGAGATGGCCAAGCGTAACTATATATTCGACACCATACGCGAAGTATACGCCCTTTATGGATTCAGACAGATAGAGACTCCAGCAATGGAGACTCTATCTACACTGATGGGCAAGTATGGCGAGGAGGGCGACAAGTTGCTCTTCAAAGTGCTCAATTCTGGCGATTATCTCGCCAAACTCTCTGACGATGAACTTATGCAGCGTAATCCGCTTCATCTTGCAACAAAACTTTGCGAGAAAGGTTTGCGCTATGATTTGACAGTTCCGTTTGCACGCTACGTTGTTCAGCATCGTGATGAGATTCAGCTGCCGTTCAAGCGTTATCAGATACAGCCAGTATGGCGTGCTGACCGCCCGCAGAAGGGTCGCTATCGCGAATTCTATCAGTGCGATGCCGATGTCGTAGGCTCTGATTCTCTGCTCAACGAAGTGGAGCTGATGCAGATTGTTGACACTGTATTCACACGTTTTGGAGTACGCGTAGCTATTAAGATTAACAACCGTAAGATTCTTACTGGTATTGCTGAGACTATAGGCGAGGCTGATAAGATTGTCGACATTACTGTAGCAATCGACAAACTTGACAAGATTGGCATTGATGCTGTTAATGAAGAGTTGCGTCGCGATGGCATTAGCGATGAGGCTATTCAGAAGTTGCAACCTATCATTGCACTTACAGGTACAAACGATGAAAAACTTGCTACCATAGCTAATTTGCTTGAACAGTCTGAAGTGGGTATGAAGGGTGTTGAGGAGACACGATTCATTCTTGATACTCTCAAGACTTGCGGTCTGCACAATCAGATTGATCTTGACCTTACACTTGCACGTGGACTCAACTATTATACAGGTGCTATATTCGAGGTTAAGGCTCTCGATTATGCTATAGGCTCAATTACTGGTGGCGGACGCTACGACAACCTTACTGGCATCTTCGGATTGCCTGGTATTTCGGGTGTAGGTATTTCGTTCGGTGCCGACCGTATTTACGATGTGCTTGGCGGTCTCGACCTTTATCCCAAGGAAGCTGCACAAGGTACAGAGTTGCTGTTCATTAACTTCGGTGCTACTGAGACAGCCTACTGCTTGCCGGTATTGCGTCGTTGTCGTGAGGCTGGTATCCGTACCGAGATCTATCCTGACAGCGTTAAGATGAAGAAGCAGATGGCTTATGCCAATGCAAAACAGGTTTCGTTTGTAGTATTGGCTGGTGAGGAAGAAATTGCTCAAGGCAAACTTACTCTCAAGAACATGGCCACTGGCGAACAGACTCTTGTTACACCTGAAGAACTTATACGGGCTGTAAAAGCTTAAGTATATAAACAAAGCACGAACAATGATGAAGCAAAGATTCGAATAACTAAAATTCGTTGTACATTCTCCTAATGTGGATGTACAACGAGTTTTTTTATAATATATTATTTCTTACTTTATATTGATGCTTAATATCTTCGTTGAATTACTACAGTACTTTATAAGGATTACTGTAGTTCTTTAATGGGATTACTACATCATTTGGTTTAAGTAAATAGACTGTTTCATATACAATCGAGTAGGAGGAAAACGAAGCAGTTTTTTTTCCTGACTTCGTCACTCAAAAAACACGTATTTTACAACTGATTGATAAACAAAATTTTGTATATTTGCGTCACCTAATATTGGGTGACGCAAAAGCTTTTTTAACTATGTTTATCAGAAAGAAAAGACATCGTTCCGGCAATATCGGAGTTATTATTGTTGAGAAAATCGGTGGCAAGATGAAGGAACTTGCCACAATTGGTGTTGCATATAGTGAAGATGAGGTCGAAAATTTTGTCAATGAAGCAAAAGAATGGATTTCAAAGGAAGAATCCCGCCGTCATCCAAAACTCGATCTGTATGGAGAGGAGCGTGACCGTGAGCGAGAAGAAGTCCGCCGTGTTCTGTCCAACATCAGCAACGTCCTTCTCAACGGATGCGACTTGATATTGGACCGCACGTTTGACCGGATTGGTTTCAATCATATTGACGACGATGTATTCCGCAAGCTTGTAAAGGCTCGTTTTGCATATCCAACGAGCAAGGCTGCTACGGTGGAATATCTGAAAAACCACTTTGACGAGGATGTGGACCTTTCCAAAATCTATCGCTATCTTGACAAGCTTAGCGACCATCAGCACGAAATCGTACAGGACATCAGCGTGCGCCATACTGCGAAACTGTTCGGTGGAAATATCGGTGTGCTATTCTATGATGTCACCACACTTTACTTTGAAGCGGATTATGAGGACGAATTGCGCAAGACAGGCTTTTCGAAAGAGGAACGTCACAGTAATCCTCAGATTATACTCGGCCTGCTTGCCTATTGCATCCATGAAGGCAACAAATATGAAGGCCACACGATGCTGCCGACAATAAACGAGTTTGTAAGCAAATACGGTTTGGAAAACTTCGTTGTGGTGGCTGACTCTGGTCTGATGAACAATGCAAATCTAGCGGAACTTGAGGCTCATGGCTACAAGTATATAATAGGTGCGAAGATAAAGAATGAAAGTCAGGAAGTCAAGAACTGGATACTGGAACAGCCCAAGCGTGACTGCCAGATGGTTGAATATGACAAAGGAGGCGGACGTCGGCTCTTGGTCGGCTATACAGATGACCGTGCAAAGAAAGATGCCTATAACCGAGAGAAGGGAATACGCAGGCAGGAAAAGGCTTACAAGCATGGTGCGCTCACGAAAGGCAACATCAACAAAAGAGGTTACAATAAGTTTTTATCCATGGAGGTGAGGTGAAAGTCGCCATCAACTATGACCGTATTGCTGACGACTCCAAATGGGACGGCCTAAAAGGATATCTCACTAATACGGAGATAGCAATACAGGATGTATACACGGCTTACCACAACCTTTGGCATGTAGAACGGGCTTTCCGTATTGCAAAATCAAAGATAGAGATACGCCCCATGTTTCATTTTACGCGCAAACGCATCGCATCTGCTTCGTGGCTTTGAAAGTCTACAAGGAACTGGAGCGTATGCTGAAAATCTCAGAGATTAAGATGAGCGTAGACAAGGTGCTTGCATTGGCAAAGACAATCACAACCATACAAATTAAACTACCTCTGAACAAGGAGGTTTACACTCAAACAATGTTGATGGTAAGCCATCAGAAAATAGCTAAACTCTTTGACGAAGGATTTTGGGTGACGCAATGACGAAGTCAGGAGAGTTTACGCATTTGAAGGCAAATGTCATAAATGACTACTACAAGAACCATCTGAGCGGATTTCACTCATGGAATCAGAAAAACATTCAGATGAATTTACTCTTTATGCCTGCAACCTCGGTGAACATCTTGCCATAGATGAGTCTTCGCTGAGCAATGGGGAATTGTACACAATTGTGACAAACAAGGAGGGGCACGGTAGGAAGGGTACGCTAGTAGCAATGGTAAAGGGAGTGAAATCAGACTTTATAATCAGTATATCACCATTACAGCGTAAAGTATTAACACATTAAGTATTTACCTTTGCATCCGAATTCTTAAAATCAGAATTATGGAAACAAAGGAATACTTCGAAAAGGTGATGCAGGACTTTAACCAGAACCGTAGAGGTCGAAATCTGCGTAAGTATTGTAGTGATGAAGGTATTGACTACAAGTGGTTGTCTGAATACAAAAAGCAGTACTCTTCCAGCAATGGTAAGGTTGAGAAGGAAGAGGAACCTTCGTTGATACCTCTTCAGGTAATAGATGAGCGTTTCTCTGAACAGCCAGTAGTACAATCAGAGGCAAAGTGGTGTGTAAAGCAACTGGTGATAGCAAGTCCTGCTGGAGATGAGTTGGAGATAAGATGTTCAAATTTGGCGGTTGTTGTAGAACTGCTGCGTAAAATGAGTATGTAGTATGTTCAATTTTACATCACGCACCAATTTCTATATCTGTAGCATCCCAACAGATATGAGAAAAGGAAAAGAGGGGTTGGCAACGATGGTCCGTGAGTATTTTCATCGCGACCCTACAACTTGCGGAGAAGCCTTCATCTTCTATAACAAAAATATGATACGGTGAAGATCCTTCACTATGACTTGAATGGCTATGTGATTTATCAGAAATGGTTTGATGATGGCAAAATGCTGAAACCAAAGTTTATGGTAATAAAAAGCTGCCATCTTATAACTAGAGAACAAGTGACTTTGCTTGTATCAAATACCATTCAATCTAAAATGTATATTTATGATGATTAAAACAGATGATCCTGACTTTGTTGCCTCTTGGCAGAAAGTAGAGGAGGCTCTGGAGTGTCTTCGTAAGCATCCAACCCCTATTTAGGCGTTCTGTTTAAAAGAGATTACCTTTGTGACGTAACCCTAAAAATATTAGAATTATGGCAACGAGTTCAAAAGACATTGAGACTTTATGGAATCGCTATTCCAATGAGGTAAACAAGCAAGGTATTTCAGTGGCCCAGTTCTTTGAGTCAAATGGAATTCCTTATCATGTGTTTGAGAAATGGTATAAGAAGCGTATGCAGCCTTCGTCTGTTGTTGATTGTGTGGTATCGGGAGCTCCTGATGATATTTCAGCCACAGCAACCGTACAGACTGCTCAGAATGTAAAGCAGGAGGCAAGACCCTCCATAACAATCTCCTATATAAACATAGGTTTGAGCAATGGGATGAAGATAGAGCATCATCGTATAAACTATGACGAGATGCTAAGTTTCGTACAAAAATTACAACACTTATGTTTAGCTTAACAGGAGCGACCCGATATAAATATGTCCCCAACTATCAGGATATGCGGGGAGGTTATGACAAACTATGCAGTGTTTTACGTTCTTTAGGTGAGAATCCAGAAGATGGAACAGCTTATGTTTTTACTTCCAGGGATCAAAAGCTGGTGAAGATAATACGTCATGAGCATAGTGAATGCCAACTTTACGTTCAGCGTTTTGACGACAACATGAGTTTTGTCCGTATAGAATTCTCAGGAGTGTCTCCTGTATATGTATTGGAATGGAAATATCTTGTGGCAATGCTCTCTTGTCCCGTTGTCAAGAATTTGCATGCTGATGTTATAGATGGTAATACAGTAATGTAATACTGTTAAATAAGTCAAACATGATTTTCTACAAGTTTACAATTAGATTTAAACCTGTTGGAAATATGTATTGAAAAGTTGTGGACATTGCTAAGAGACAATAATTGTTCTTATACCTACAAAGTCCACTTATAGCTGATTGTTAAATAGATTTTATGAGCTTGTGGGTTTCAAAAATTATATACAATTTTGCTAACGTAAACTTAGTATATAATGGAGAATCCACATATCGACATAGAACGCATGATTATGCAATCGCAGTATAAGCAGACGCTGAATTCAGTGTCTGCCAATACTGCCAGTAATATGAGCGATATGGAAAGAAAGGATTACGAAGATAAAATAAGCGAGCTTTTCAAGGCTGTCAAAACCTTGTTGGACCATAACAATTCTATGGGCAGACAACTTGAGGAAGCGAAAACCTCTTTACAGGAAGCGAATGTCACGATCTCCAAGGCAAATGATGAAATAGAAGCCTTAAAGGCAAAGATTTCCAAATTGGAGGGAGAGAATGCCATGCGTCGTCGTAAGACATATGGTAAGAGTGCGGAAAGTTCTTCTTCTGGTAATACAGACAAAGGTAAGACAAAAGATGAGCGTGAATCTGACTTCATTGAGAATGGCTGCAAGGCTTCTCCTGATGATGAGGAGGACGATGAAGAAGATGATGAAACAGGTGAATCTCCTGCACAGTCAATCAACACCAAGCGTGACACGTCCAACCGTCCTGATCATTACAAAAAGATGCATGCAGATGTCTGTATAGTGCATGATTGTGATAAGGAAAAGCTGAAGGAGCTTGGCTATGAGTTTATCAGATATTCACGCCCGGTTGACCAATTCGACCGTATCAGTGTCATACGTCAAGACCGCTATCTATATGCATGGGTGCGTGATAGTGAGGGAAATGAGTTTGAATATTTTGCTCCAAATAAAGATGAGGAACGCCCTTGTGTTTTCGAGAACGAGTCTAAGAAACTTCTTCTTACTCCAGGAGCTTCAATATATTGCGACGAGACGTGGGTAGATACAAAGGTTAAGGATAAGAATGGTAAAATACACTATCAGAAACGTTACATGTGGGTGATAGTCAATATGACAACCAAAGTCTGCTATTATATGTACGGTCGTCGCAAACGCAAGGTTATAGAGGAATTTCTTAAAGGTTTTACTGGCACCTTGATGACTGACGCCTATGCTGCATATACTTATTTCTGTAAATTGAAAGGCTGTGTTCACGTGTGCTGTTGGGCGCATGTGAGAAGAATCTTTGACTCAGCGCTGCGTGACTACAAGGATGGCAGAGCTAAGGCTTTTATAGATTTAATAAGCTGTCTTTATAAGGTGGAAGTTGAGAATCTGGTGTTTGGACGTACCGAAAAAGATATAGTAAAAGCACGAAAATCGATAGCAATACCAGTTTTGAATAAACTTATCCAAAAGGCAAATTCAATGCTTGAGAGATATGACAAGAAGCTATAGAACATGTCGTCAAAACTACATCAGGCCTTGACTTATATGGTTAAGAATTGGAAAGAGCTTATTGGTTATGTAAATGTCGGCAACATCCAGATAGACAACAACTGCTGTGAGCGTGCAGTCCGACCTTTCACTAATTTGAGGAAAAGCTTTGGTGGTTTCAGCAGTGAGAATGGCGAGAGTGTAAAATAAACTGTGTCAGGCTATAATAATAGTTTAACACAGTTCTTATAATATGGACAATTTGGAAATAGACTACA